>ERZ1066117.63-NODE-63-length-132920-cov-32.816438_pt1 | contig 132920 bp, 108 predicted proteins | sample MGYA00382764_ERZ1066117 | MGnify/ENA primary metagenome ERZ1066117 (study PRJEB33369, sample SAMEA5778347) | biofilm metagenome | biome: Industrial cooling water; feature: Water cooling tower basin; material: Biofilm | place: United Arab Emirates | collected...
CGCTCGCCGGGTCTTCCGCTACGACGGAATCACTACGCCTCGGGCGCAGCACTAGAGCACCGGACCGGCCGCGGAGCCCACCGGGGTCGGCTCGCGATCCGTCGCGTCGCGCGGGCCGGTCGACCGCGCGCGTGCGCCTCACGGCGGGACCAGCGGGACCTCGACCGTCGTACGCGCGAGGTCCGGGCACGCCTGGTTGAGCGCGACGATCTCGACGGTGAACCGGACGGTCGCGGGCGCGGCCGCCGGCGCGGCGAGGAAGACGACGGCCACGATCTCGTCGGTCCCTGCGAGCAGCGCGAACAGCCAGTTCTCGGGCGCGTCGCTGGTGACGTCGGGGTGATCGGCGGCGACCCGGATCCCGGGGTACGCGAGGAAGTCCGCGCCGCTCGGGTTGCGCAGCGTCGCCTCGATCACCAGCTGCTCGCCCGGGCTCCACGTCGGGCCGGCGACCGGCGTCGCCTTCACGGCCGCGAGCTCGAGCAGCTCCGCGGCCGCGCACACGGCCGGGTCGGCCGGCGCGGTCGTCGAGCCCGTCGACGTCGCGGCGGTCGTCGTCGGCGGGTCGCCGGTGCCGGTCGCCGCGCCCGTGGTGCCGGTCGACGCGTCGGACGACGTGCCGGGCGGAGCATCGCTGGCGACCGCCGACGTGTCGTCGGGCGCCGCCGGGCCGCAGGCGAGCGAGGCGGCCGCGAACATCGAGAGCAGCGAGAGTGCCCGCATCGCCGGCGATCCTCCGCCGTCGCGGCCGGCGCGGTCAAGCCGCAGGCTGTCCTTCGAGGAAGGTTGAAATCGCGCGCGCGATCGGATACCAGCCGGTATGCTCCGCCGCCTGCTCCTGCCGGTCGTCCTGGTGGCCTCGTGCTACACGTCGGTGCCCGGGCTCGACGGCGACCCGGACACGGCGAGCGAGTCGACGAGCGGCGACGCCGGCACGAGCGACGCGGCGACGACCGACGGCGCTACGGCGAGCGCGGGCGCGAGCGACGGCGGCGCCGCGAGCACGACGGCCGCCGACCCGACCGGCGGCGCCTCGACGACCGACGCCGCGGCGGGCACCTCGACCGGCGCCGGCTCGACCGGCACCTCGACCGGCGGCGAGCTGCCTGTCCCCGAGGACTGCCCGCGCGTGAAGGTGACGGTGATGCCCGGCAACACGCTCAACGTCCGGCCGACGCCGTCGACCGCGGGCGAGCCGGTCGGCGCGCTCGCGGCCGGGGCGATCGTCGACGTCGTCGCGCTCGTCCACGGCGAGGAGGTCGAGGGCAGCGACCTGTGGTTCGAGATCGCCGGCGACGAGCTCGCCGGGTTCGTGCTCGCGGCCTACGTCCAGTGCACGACCGAGGAGCCGCCGGCGCTCGACCCTCCGGCGGCCTGGTGGCTGCCGCTCGAGTGCGGCGCGTCGGCGAAGATCAGCCAGGGCAACTTCGGCGACTTCAGCCACCAGGGCAAGGCCGCCTACGCGTTCGACTTCGCGATCCCGGTCGGCACGCCGCTGGTGGCGATGGCCGACGGCCTCGTGCTGCACACCTACGCCGAGACGATGCCCGGCGACCCCTGCTACGACGGCGGCGGCCAGGAGTGCTTCCCGTACGCCAACCTCGTCGTGCTGCTGCACGGCGACGGCACGACGACGCTGTACAAGCACCTGAGCGAGGTCCACACGGAGGGCGGCGAGCTCGTCCCGCGCGGCGCCGTCGTCGGGCTCTCGGGCTCGAGCGGGTACTCGACCGGGCCGCACGCCCACGCGATGCGCATGGAGGACTGCGGCGCCGCCAACTGCCAGTCGATCCCGCTCGAGTTCGCCGACGTCGCCGGCGACGGCGTGCCCGACACCGGCCAGACCGTGACCTCGATGAATTGCCCGTGAGGGCCGTCGGCCCCGCCGCTCTGCGCTCCGGGACATGTCCCGAACGCCCGGCGGATGCCGCGCAGCCGCGGCGGGCGGGCCGCCCGGCCCGGATCCGCCGCTCCGGCGCCGCGGGCGCTTCCGCGCGGATCGCCGCTCCGTGGCCCGCGGTGCTCCCAGGTGCACCGATCGCCGGGCCGCGGGCGGTTGCGCGGCCCGGCGACGGGGCGCAGATCGCCGGGTCATCCGGGCGGGACCACGCACCATCGCCGAGGCCGCCGGTGGACCACGAGGAGAACGAAGCCATGCGATCCGACATCCATGCCCGTATGCGCGCCGCGCTGATCATCGCCGCCGTCGCGGCCCCGATCGGCTGCCAGGGCGACCGCGCCCAGTCCGCCGGCAAGCCGGCGCAGCAGGCCCAGAACCAGCAGACCGCGCAGAACCAGCCCCAGGCCCAGCCGACCCCGGCGAAGGGCCAGACGACCGCGACGGTCGACCAGGTCAAGGAGCAGCCCGCGAACTTCTACGGCAAGACGATCACCGTCGCCGGCAAGGTCGACGAGCTGCTGACCGAGAGCGCGTTCGAGCTCGAGGGCACCGGCTGGGCGTTCAACGACAACATCACCGTGCTGACCAAGTCGCCGGCGCAGCTCGCCCGCGCCGCGGTCGCCGGCAAGGACGAGCTGGTCGTCAGCGGCACGGTGCGACCGTTCGTCGTCACCGAGGTCGAGCGCGAGCTCGGCTGGGACCTCTCGCCGGAGATCGAGGTCCGCCTGAAGGAGCGGCCGATCCTGATCGCCGACGCGATCCGTCGGGTCGAGGACGAGGGCGGGTGGACCGCGGAGGGCGGCGAGAAGCGCGGGCCGATCAACTCGCTCGTCACGATCGTCACCTCGCTCGACCTCCGCGCGCTCGCCGGCCAGCACGTCGACCTCGGGCGCGAGCGCGTGCAGTCGGTGATGGGCCGCGGCCTGTGGATCGGCCCGAGCCACATGAGCCAGATGTTCGTCCTGCCGACCGAGATGCCGAAGGACCTCCAGCCCGGCGACATGGTCCAGGTGTCCGGCACGCTGCGCCAGGTGCCGAAGAACGCCGCCACCGACTGGGGCCTGCCGAAGGAGATGGCCGGCACCGTCCAGCAGGAGGCGCTGTTCCTCGACGGCGCGACCGTCAAGGAGCTGCCCGCCGAGCAGGCCCCTGGCGCACAGACCCCCGCGGCGACCGCCGAGGGACGCTGAGCGACCCGCCGCGCGCCGCGTGGCGGGCCCGCGTCACGACGCGCGCGGCGCGGCGAACACCGGCATGCCCTGCGCCGGCCCGACGGTGATCCCGCGCTGCTCCGGCCGCACCTCGATCGCCGGGTCGGGCCGCAGATCGAAGCGCGTGAACAGCCGCGCGAGCACGATCCGCATCTCGTGCTCGGCGAACGCGGCGCCGAGGCACCGCCACACGCCCGCGCCGAACGGGAACAGCAGGTACGCCGGCGGCTTGCGCTCGATGATCCGCTCGGGCCGGTACTGCTCCGGGTCGGACCACAGCGCCGGGTTCCGCTGCGTCAGGTAGATGTTCGCCATCACGATGGTGTCGACCGGCACCTCGCGCCCGGCGATCGTCATCGGCTTCCGCAGCTGCCGCGACACGCCGATCCCGATCGGGAAGAGCCGCATCGACTCGCTGATCGCCGCGCCGAGGTAGTTCAGGTCGCGCACGCGCGCGGGGTCGAAGCCGGCGCCCATCACCGCGGCGAGCTCGGCCCGGACCTTCGCCAGCGCCTCGGGGTGGCGCATCAGGCAGTGGACGGCCCAGCACAGCGACATCGACGTCGTCTCGTAGCCGCCGATCGTCAGCATCAGCAGCTGCGCGAGCAGCTCCTCGCGCGCCATCGGCTGGCCGTCCTCGAAGCGCGCGAGCAGCATCCGCGACAGCACGTCGTCGCGGCCCTCGGCGCCCTCGGCGAGCCGCTGCTCGCACGCGGCGTCGAGCAGCGCGAGGATCCGCCCGAGCCGGTCGGCGATCCGCAGGAGCGGCAGCCGCGACGGCACGAACGGCGCGTCGACCGGGCGCGCGCGGGCCCGCTTGCTGAGCCGGACGATCGTCCGGTACGCGGTCGCCGGCGTCCGCGTCGCCGCGAGCGCGACCATCTCCGGGCCGAACACGAGGTTCATGTACGCGACGACCAGCTCGCGCAGCTCCTCGAGCCGCGGGCCCTCGTCGACCCCGAAGATGCAGCGGATGATCACCCGCATCGTGACGTCGCGCATCGGCTCGATCAGCGGGAACGACCGCCCGATCGGCAGGCCGTCGAGCACCCGGTCGGTGATCGCCAGCATCGCCGGCCCGAACGCTCGCACGTGCTCGGCGTTGAACGCCGGGCCGAGCAGCTTGCGGCGCAGCCGGTGCGGCTCGTCGTCGGTCTGGATCAGCGCGAGCGGGTCGACGAACATCTCGACCCCGCCGGCGAACCGCGACGCCTGCTCGTACGAGGTGGTGACCAGCTGCCGCACGCCCTCGGGGTCGCTGCACACGAGCACCGGCGGCTGGCCGGGCAGCCGCAGCTCGAACAGGTCGCCCTCCCGGGCCCGCCGCTCCGCGAACATCCGGTACGGATCGCGGACCATCTTCACCAGGGTGACCATCGGCTCGGTCGCGCTCCGGATCCGTTCGCTCAGGGGCATGTTCATCGCGGCGGCGCTCATAACACGGGCGGGCGGCCGGAGCACGCGGCCCGCCCGCCCGGCCGAGGGCCAGGTCGCCCCGCCGCCGGCCCGCCCCGCGCTGCGCGGTCGCCGGCCTGTCCCTGCGGCCATGTCCCGGTGCACGCCCGCGCGCGGCCCCGCGCCCGGGCGCCGCTGGTCCGCGGGCCGCCGGTGCGTCATCCTGGCGCGCGTGCGGATCGTCGACCTCGATCCCGAGCCGCTGCACGTGCTCACCTACGCCGACGCGGCCCCCGGCGGCGGCACCCAGGCGCGCGCGCTGCCGCTCGTGCGCGCCCGCGTGGACGGCCTGCCGCCAGAGCTCGACGCCCTGCTCGTCACCTCCGATCTGCAGGGCCGCGGCCGGCTCGCCGCCGCCGACGGGGCGATGCCCCTGCTCGGCGAGGTCCTGGCCGAGGAGTACGCCGCCCTCGCCGAGCTCGGCCTCGTGCCCGCGCCGGCGTCGACCGGGGTCCTGCTCGCGGGCGACCTGTACGCGGCCCCGGGCGCCGATCGCATGGGCGCGACCGGGGACGTGCGCGCGGTCTGGCGGGCCTTCGCGGCGAGCTTCCGGTGGGTCGCCGGCGTCGCCGGCAACCACGATCTGTTCGGCGGGGCGCAGGAGCACGGCCGCTTCGCCCGCGAGCCGGGCGTCCACCTGCTCGACGGCGCCGCGGCGACGCTCGACGACCTGCGCGTCGCCGGCGTCGGGGGCATCTGCGGCAACAAGGGCAAGCCGAACCGCCGCCCGCGGGACGAGTTCCTCGCCGCGATCCGCCGCGTGCTCGCCAACCGGCCGCACGTGCTCGTCCTGCACGAGGGCCCCGACGGCGCCGCCCCGGGCCAGCGCGGCAACCCCGAGGTCCGCGCCGCGGTCGACGGCCGGCGCGTGCTTGTCGTCTGCGGACATGTCCATTGGAGCAGCCCGCTCGCCGAGCTCCCCGGCGGCGCGCAGGTGCTCAATGTCGACGGCCGGGCGTTCGTGCTGGGGCGCGCCGGCTGACGCCGCGACCAAGGTCACGCCTCGCGCTCCCCCCGCGCGCGCGAGCCCGGCTGGTATCGTGCCCGCCGACGATGCCCCCCCGCTCCGTCCTCGCCGCGCTGCTCGTCGCCGGCTGCCTCCTGCCGAACCCCGCGTACGACCGCGCCGCCGGCGAGTCCGCGAGCGACGGCGCGACCGGCCCGCCGACCACGGACGCCGTCGACCCGACCGCCGGCAGCAGCCTGTCCGGCCCCGCCGGCACGAGCGACGTCCTGACCGACGGCGTCACCGGCACGACGACGATCGCCAGCGACCCCGACGCGACGACGACCGCGAGCAGCGACCCCGACGCGACGACCGACGCCCCGCCGCCGCCCGGGCCGATCCTGTGCGGCGCGCCGTTCGACCTCGCCCGGCTCCAGCCGGCCGTCCCCGTCTCCGAGCTCAACTCGGGCAGCTACGAGCTCGACATGTGGCTGACCGCCGACGGCCTGACGATCTACTTCAGCTCGGGCCGCGACTCGCCGCCCGGCGACACCTACCGGGCGACGCGCCCCGCCGTCGGCCTGCCGTTCGGGCCGGTCACGAGCAACACCGACCTCAACCTCAACACCGGCGACGGCGAGTTCAAGCTCGCCCTGACCGCCGACGGCCTGCGCGCCGCGCTCTCGGTCGCGGGCGCCGAGGCGCGGATCTACGCCGCCGATCGCCCCGCCGCCTTCGCCCCGTTCGGCCCGCGGACCCTGATCCCGCTGCAGTTCCCGGGCGCGACCGGCTTCGTCGACCCGCACCTGACCGGCGACGGCGCCCGGCTCTACGCCGCGGCGCTCGTCGGCGGCACCCAGGACCTCGCCGGCTGGCACCTGCGAGCCGCCGACCCGGTCGCGCTCGACCCCGATCCGTTCGCCGAGATCAACGCCCTGCCCGCCCGCGTCGCCGATCCCTCGCTCTCGAGCGACGAGCTGCTGGTCGTCTTCCTCTACCACCCCGACGGCCAGCCCGACGCCGACCTGTGGTACGCGACCCGCGACGCGCCCGACGGGGTGTTCACCGCCGCCGCGCCGTTCGCCCCGCTCAACACTGGCGACGACGATGTGAGCCCGCACCTCAGCGCCGACGGCTGCGAGATCTTCTTCGCGCGCGGCCCGACCACCGAGTACGTCCTCGACATCCACCGCGCCGCGATCGCCCCGTGAGCGGTACACTGGCGCCGATGACCGACGCGCCGCAGGACTGGCGACGGATCCACGCGCTCGGGCTGCCCGGCGGCAGCGTGCGCGCCCTGATCGCGCTCGCCGTCGTCGGCGCCGTGTGCGGCCTGCTCGCGCGCGACCCGGCGCGGCCGCTGCCGGAGCACCTCGAGAGCCTGCTGTTCGTCGTGCTCGGCCACTACTTCGCCGCGCGGGCGCAGGCCCCCGACGACCCCGCCGGCGGCCCCCCGCCGCTGTGGTTGCCGCGCGGCACGATCCGCGTGCTCCTCGTCGGCGCGCTGGTCGGCGTCGGCGTCGTCGTGTTCCGCCAGGACGGCGCCGCCTCGCAGCGCGGCGCCGTCACCCTCGCGCTCGCCGCGGCCTTCTTGCTCGGCCTGCTGCTGACCCGCGTCGCCCGCTGGTGGCGGCGCCGGCGGCCGCGGGGCTCACGTGTCTTCGAGGACATGCGGGCGATCGTCGGCCTCGTCGCCGCCGGGTCGCTCGTCCTGCACGCCTTCGTCGGCGTCCTGCCGGGCCCCGACGTCCTCGGCCTCGGGCGGATCGGCGCCGAGCAGGCGCTCGCCGCCCTCGTCGGCTTCTACTTCGGCTCGCGCTCGTGACCGCGGTACACTGCGGCGCATGACGAACGAAGCGCCGCGGGTGACGGTCACGATCGAGGGCGGGGTCGCCGAGGTCCGGCTGAACCGGCCCGACAAGCGCAACGGCCTCGACCTGCCGATGTTCGACGCGCTGATCGCCGCCGGCGAGCAGGTCGCCGGCGACCGCCGGGTCCGCGCCGTCGTGCTCTCCGGCGAGGGCAAGGCCTTCTGCGCCGGCCTCGACTGGGCCGCCTTCCTCGCCGCCGGGCGCGAGGGCGGCGCCCGCCTGCTCGAACGGACAGGTCCCTCGCCGGCCAACCTCGCCCAGCGCGCCTGCTGGATCTGGGCCGAGGTCCCGGTCCCGGTGATCGCCGCGGTCCACGGCGTCGCGTTCGGCGGCGGCCTGCAGCTCGCGCTCGCCTGCGACCTCCGGCTCGCCGCGCCCGACGTCCAGCTCTCGGTGATGGAGATCCGCTACGGCCTCGTCCCCGACATGAGCGCCTCGAAGACGCTGCTGCGGCTCGTCCGGCCCGATCTCGCGCGCGAGCTGATGTACACTGGCCGCGTCGTCGGCGGCGAGGAGGCCGCGCGGATCGGCCTCGTCACCCGGCTCGCCGACGACCCGCGGGCCGAGGCGCTCGCGCTCGCGCGCACGATCGCCGGCCACTCGCCGCAGGCGATCCGCGCCGCCAAGGCGCTGTGCGCCGAGGCGCCCGAGCTCGACATCGCCGCCGCGCTCCGCCGCGAGACCGAATTGCAGCTCGGCCTGCTCGGCAGCCCGAACCAGCTCGAGGCCGTGCAGGCCGCGATGACCCGCCGCGCCCCGAGCTTCACCGACCCTGAGTGACGCGGCGCCTACTCGCCGCCGCGCCGCGGCGGGTCGCGCTCGATCGCCGCGATCTCGTCGAGCGTGCACAGCTCGGAGCGCGTCAAGAAGCGCATGCCCTCGGGCGCCTCGAGCGAGAAGCCGGAGCCGCGCCCGGGGACCGCGTCGATCACCAGGCGCGTGTGCTTCCAGCGCTCGTACTGGTCGCCGCCGATGTAGAACGGGCAGCCCTCGATCTCGCCGAGCAGCACGTCGCGGCTGCCGAGCTTGAACTCGCCGCGCGGGTAGCACATCGGCGCCGACCCGTCGCAGCAGCCGCCGGACTGGTGGAACAGGAGCTCGCCGTGGATCGCCCGCAGGCGCCGGATCAGCGCGGCTGCGGCCTCGGTCGCGGACACCTGCGAGACGGACATGCTCCCCTCCCCTTTGCGTCGACCAGTATGGCCTAGAAGAAGCCCATCGGCTTCTCGGCGTAGCTGATCAGCACGTTCTTGGTCTGCTGGTAGTGGTCGAGCATCATCTTGTGGGTCTCGCGGCCGATGCCCGACTGCTTGTACCCGCCGAACGACGCGTGGGCCGGGTACAGGTGGTAGCAGTTGGCCCACACGCGGCCGGCCGGGATCGCCCGCGCCGCGCGCCACAGCGTGTGCGTGCTGCGCGACCACACGCCGGCGCCGAGGCCGTAGAGCGTGTCGCTCGCGATCTCGATCGCCTGGTCGAAGCCCTCGAACGACGTCACCGAGACCACGGGTCCGAAGATCTCCTCCTGGAAGATCCGCATCTTGTTGTGGCCCTCGAACACCGTCGGCGCGACGTAGTAGCCCTCGGCGAGGTCGCCGGGCAGGCGCACCCGCTCGCCGCCGGTCTTGAGCACCGCGCCCTCCTTCTTGCCGATGTCGATGTACGCGAGGATCTTCTCGAGCTGGTCGTTCGAGGCCTGCGCGCCGAGGCGCGTGTCGGTGTCGAACGGATCGCCCGGCGTGACCGTCTGCGTGCGCGCGACCGCGGCCTCGAGGAACTGCGCGTAGATCTGCTTGTCCACGAGCGCGCGCGACGGGCAGGTGCACACCTCGCCCTGGTTGAGCAGGAACATGACGAAGCCCTCGAGCGCCTTCTGGCGGAAGTCGTCGTCCTTGTCCCACACGTCGGCGAAGAACACGTTGGGCGACTTGCCGCCGAGCTCGAGCGTCACCGGCACGATGTTCTCCGAGGCGTACTGCATGATCAGCCGCCCGGTCGTCGTCTCGCCGGTGAACGCGACCTTGGCGACGCGCGGGCTGCTCGCCAGCGGCTTGCCGGCCTCGACGCCGAAGCCGTGGACGATGTTGAGCACGCCCGGCGGCAGCAGGTGCCCGACGAGCTCGGCCCACAGGGTGATCGTCGCCGGCGTCTGCTCGGCCGGCTTGATCACCACGCAGTTGCCGGCCGCCAGCGCCGGCGCGAGCTTCCACGCCGCCATCAGCAGCGGGAAGTTCCACGGGATGATCTGCGCGACCACCCCGAGCGGCTCCTTGATGTGGAGCGCCACCGTGTCGGCGTCGAGCTCGCTCGCCGAGCCCTCCTCGGCGCGCAGGCAGCCGGCGAAGTAGCGGAAGTGGTCGATCGCCAGCGGCAGGTCGGCGGCCAGCGTCTCGCGGACCGGCTTGCCGTTGTCCCACGACTCCGACAGCGCCAGGAGCTCGAGGTTCTGCTCCATCACGTCGGCGATCTTGAGCAGGATCGCCGCGCGCTCGGCCGCCGCCGTCCGGCCCCACGCGGCCTTCGCCTTGTGGGCCGCGTCGAGCGCCTTCTCGACGTCCTCGGCCGTCGAGCGCGGGAACTCGGCGAACGGCCGCCCGTTCACCGGCGAGATGTTCTCGAAGTAGAGCCCGCGGGTCGGCGCGACGAATTCACCGCCGATGAAGTTGCCGTAGCGCGGCTTGTAGTGGAGCCTGGAACCTTCCGTATTCGGCCTCGGGTAGCGCATCGTGTCAGTCCTCCTCGATCCGACCGCGACGGTAGCAAGGTTCGCGGGCCAGGACCTTCGACGAACCGTGAACGGACCTTGGGGCAGCTTCACCACGGCCTCACGCCCGCGCTCCGAGTTTCACCGACCCTGCGTCCGGTGACCGACGTTCCGCCGCGCCGGAGCGGCGACCTCGGCCGCGACCTCGCCGCCCGCGGTCCGGCGGACCCGGCGTCGATCTCGGTCGATCGCGGCGGGCGGACCCAGCCGCGCGCGCGCCGGCCCGGCGAGCGCGCGCGCGCACGGGCGGGCCGCCGTCACCTCGCGCGGCCCGGGATCCGCAGCCCGAGGGTCACGCCGACCCACCCGTACTGCGCCACCGTCGTCGAGATCGGCGCCGTGAAGTTGAGCAGCAGGCCCATGCGGAAGTTCGGCGTGATCCAGCCGCCGAGGTCGAGCATCACCCCGGCGCTCGGGGCCCCGCCGCGCAGGCTCACGCGGCGCGACCAGCCGTGCACCGGATCGCCGACGTCGGCCGCGCCGCGCAGCCACGCCCCGCCGGCGCCGACGTGCACCCCGAACTCGAGCCGGCGGCTGCGCAGGAACCGGAACACGTGGCCGACGGTCGCCCACAGCTGATAGCGCTGCTCGAGCCCCGTCAGCTCGTAGTCCCGCGACGCCCAGGGATCCCCGCGCAGCAGCTTGTAGCGGCCCATCGCGTACGCCCCGAGCACCAGCGCCCCCTCCGCGCGGCGCGTGCTCCACACCGTCCGCGCCCACCGCGGCCACAGGCCGACCCCGCCGTCGAGCGGGAACAGCCCGACCGCCCCGATCGCGTCGAGCTGGAACGCGTCGCGCGGGCTCGCCACCGGCCCCTCCGCCGGCCCCTCGGGCGCGGCGAGCCGCAGCGTCGTCGCCATGATCGTCGCCAGCATGTCAGAGCCCCTCCCGGAGCATCCACCGCATGCCCTCGCGGAACATCGTCGTCTGGGTGTCGCCGTGATCGTCGCCCGGCGGCACCGCGACCTCGAGCACGAGCCCCGGGTAGTCGGCCGCGCGCAGGCGCGCGTTGAACTCCTCGAAGAACGCGAGCCCGCCGAGCCCGACGAGCCCGCCGAACACGTGGTACAGCGCGACCGGCACGTCGGTCGCCGTCTCCTGCGCCGTCACCAGCGCGTCGAACACCTCGACCGCCGCCCCGTCGGCCGCGATGTAGCCGGCGAACGCCCCGTCGTCCGCGTGCTGCAGCATCGTCCACAGCGTCGTGCGCCCGCCGAGCGAGTGCCCCGCGAGCACGCGCCTCGCCGGATCGATCGGCGCCATCGCCTCGGCCGCCGGCACCAGCTCGGTGATCAGCGCCTCGACGAAGCGCGGCGCCTCGCCGGTCTCACATGTCCCCGCGACCAGGGACAGATCGCGCCAGCGGCCCGCCTTGCACGGCGCCCGGTACGCGTCCTCGTAGCCGTAGCCGACACCGACGATCACCGCCGGTGGGCCGCCCGCGCGCCGCTGCTCGGCCTCCCAGCCGGCGGCGACGTCGAACAGGTTGTCGCCGTCGAGCACGAACACCGCCGGCAGCGGCCCCGCGGCCCCCGGCGGCACCGCGATCTTGAGCAGGTACGTGTCCCCGACGAGCGCCGACGCGACCTCGATCTCGAGCACCTCCGCGTCGGTCTCCGGGACATCCGGCCCGCAGGCGCCGCCGACGACGGCCAGCGCCAGGGCCACGGTGGACATGTTAATGTGACGCACGGTTCACCTCGCCCGCGGCATAGCACTCCCCGCCCCGACTCGAATTGACCGATCGCGCATGACCGACATGACCCGCCCGCCGTCCCCTGTCGCCTCGCTCACCACGCGTGAGGACGCGGCGGCCCTGCTGGCCCGCGACCTCGCCGCGCTCGGGATCGACGCCGCGACCGCGCTCGCGGGCGTCGCCGCGGACGCGCGCCCGAGCGTGCTCGACGTGCTCGCCGTCTACGCCCGCGTCGCCCGCGAGCTCGACGACCCGTGGCTCGGCCTCCGCCTCGGCGCCCGCCGCGGGCTCGCCTGGCTCGGCCCGCTCGCACCCGCCCTCAGGAGCGCGCTCGACGTCCGCCAGGCCCTCGCGCTCGGCGCGCGCTACATCGAGCTCCTGGTCCACGGCCAGACCCTCACCCTCGACCTCGCCGGCCCGACCTGCACCCTCCGCCTCGACCTCGCGCCGGGCCCCGATCCGCTCGGCGCCCGGATCGTCCAGCAGTCGAGCGTCCTCGTGATCGCCAACGTCCTCGACGAGCTGCTCGGCCGCCCCGACCTGCCGCGCGCCCTCGGCTTCGCCTGCGAGCCGCCGCGCGCCGCCCACCTCGCCGAGCTCGCCCGCCCCGGCCGCGTCTTCGTGTTCGACGCCCCCGCGTGGACCCTCTCGCTGCCCGCCACGTGTCTGCGCCTCCCGCTGCGCCCGGCCCCCTCGCCCGGCCTCGCCGCCCTCCTGCGCGACCTCGAGGTCGAGCGCGAGCGCCTGCACGCCGGCCGCGACCTCCGCGACCGCCTCGGCTTCGTCCTGCTCACGCGCCTCTCCGAGGGCCCCTCCCTGGCGACCGCCGCCCGCGCCCTCGGCCTCGCCCCGCGCACCCTGCAGGGCCGCCTCGACGCGCTCGGCACCACCTACCAGGCCGAGCTCGACCGCGTCCGCCTCGACGTCGCCGCGCGCTACCTGCGGGCCACCGACGAGCCGATCGCCCTGATCGCCGCGCGCGTCGGCTTCGCCGCCCCGGCCGCGTTCACCCGGTTCTTCCGCGCCGCGACCGGCGCCTCGCCGCGCGCCTACCGGCACTCCGGACAGGTCCCTCCGGGCATGTCCTCCGAGTCATGATCCGGGCTCAGCGCCTCGCCGCCAGCCACGCCTCGATCTCGCCGATCGACGCGGCGAACCGCTCGGCGTCGATCGCCCGGTAGCGGACGAGCGCCTCGCGGGCGAGCGCCTCGGCGCGGCGGTGCTTGCCGCCCGCCCGCAGCGCCCTGGCCAGGTTGAAGCGGACCCGCGGCTCGAGCTCCGGGAAGTGCCCCTCGCGCGCCTTCTCGACGATCACGAGCGCCCGCTCGAGCGTCGCGGCGGCCGCCTTGACCTCGCCGTCCTCGAGCTCGATCCGGCCGATCTCGGCCAGCACCTCGGCGACGAGCGGATGATCGGGGGCGATCGCCCGCTCGCGGATCGCCAGGCTGCGCCGCAGCAGCGCGCGCGCGCCGGCGCGGTCGCCGAGGTCCGCGTCGAGCAGCCCCAGGTTGTACAGGCCGCCGGCGAGATCGGGGTGGTCCGGCCCGAGCGCGGGCTCGTCGATCGCGATCGACCGCGCGAGCAGCTCGCGCGCCCGCTTCAGCTCGTTCTGCTGCGACAGCAGCGCCCCGAGGTTGCCGAGCATCACCGAGACCTCCGGGTGGTCCGGCCCGAGCGCCGCCTCGTCGATCGCCAGCGCCCGCTCGAACAGCGCCTTCGCCTCGGTGAACTCGCCGAGGCTCGCGTGCGCGGTCCCGAGGTTGCCGACGATCGACGCGACCTCCGGGTGCTGCGGCCCGTAGACCCGCTCGCCGATCGCCAGCGCCCGGCGGTACAATTGCTTCGCCGCCTCGGCGTCGCCGGCGAGGAAGCGGACGTTGCCGAGCCCGCTCAGCGGCGCGAGCAGCTTGCGCTCCTCGGGCCCGTGGACCTGCACCGAGATCGCCAGCGCCTGCTCGAGCAGCGGCAGCGCCTCGTTCGTGCGGCCCTGGCGGTACAGCGCGGTGCCGAACGCCATCAGCAGGCCCGCGTGGCTCGCCGTCGCCTCGCCGACGCGGAGCACCACCGCGTCCGCGTGCGGCCGCCAGCGCAGCGCCTCCTCGAACTTCGCCTGCCGGTTGCCGAGCAACGACACCAGCTCGCCCATCACCTTCGCCAGCAGCACGTCGTCGCGGCACGCGTCGGCCAGCCACAGCGCCTCGGTCCACGTCGCCCGCGCCGCCTCGTAGTCGCCGCTGCCGTCCTCGAGGAACCCGCGGGCCGCGAGCGCCTCGGCGAGCAGCGGCCGGTAGGCCAGCGCCTGCGCCTCGGCGACCACCTCGCGCGCGATCGCCAGCCCGTCGGCGTGCTTGCGCGTCGACCCGGCCGCGCGCGCCTCCGCGATCCGGTCGCGCAGCGCCGCCACGCGGGCGGCCGCCTGCGGGTCCTCCGGCGGCGGGATCGCGGCGGTCAGCGCCGCCGCGTCGGAGCAGCGCGCCAGCGGCGTCAGCTCGTCGATCGCCGACACCGCCGCGATCACCGTCGCCGCGTCGGCCTGCGCCAGGCGATCGACCAGCGCCGACAGCTCGCCGCGGCGCCGCTGCAGGCACACCATCCGCAGGTCGAGCAGCGCCGCCGACTGCTCGCCGCGCAGGTGCGACCGGCACGCGTCGAGGTGCGCCGCGGCCCACGCGTCGGCCCACCGATCGAGCCCGCCCGCGACCCGCTCCCACGTGTCGGCCGCGAACGACGCCTGCGTCGCCAGCAGCGCGCGCTCGACGTCGGCGCGGCGGTCGTCCCACACCGGCGCCAGCAGCGGCCGCGCGTCCTGGCAGCTCGGCTCCTGCGGCGGCCCACCCGCGTGGGCGAGCGCGTAGCCGCCGGCGACCAGCAGCGCCGCCGCGCCCGCGCCCGCGAGCCAGCGCCGCCGCGCCCGCACAGGGTCGCGCTCGATCGCCGCGAGCAGCTCGAGCATCGACGGGAACCTGGCCTCGGGGTCACGTGACAGCCCGCGCAGCACCACCTTGCGCAGCCACGCCGGCACCTTCGCCTCGCGCGGCGGCGCGACGATCTCGCCGGACAGCACCGCCTCGCGCAGCTCGCCGAACGTCTTGCCGGCGAACGGGCGCACCCCGTACAGCGCCTCGTGCAGCGCGACGCAGAAGCTGAATTGATCGGCGCGCGCGTCGACCGGCGCCCCGCTGATGAACCGCTCCGGCGCCATGTAGCTCGGCGTGCCGACGATCTGCCCCGCGACCGTCAGCGGCGCGGTCAACGTCCCGAGCGAGAACGAGCCCGTCCACCCCGGCGCCGTCTCGTTGCCCGACGCCGACGCGTCGCGCTCGATCTCGCGGCGGTCCTGCGCCTGCGCCAGCCCGAAGTCGGCGACGCGCACCCGCCCGTCGGCCCCGAGCAGCACGTTCGCCGGCTTGAAGTCGCGGTGCAGGATCTCCGCCGCGTGCGCCGCCGCCAGCCCGCGCCCGGCCTCGACGAACACCCGCAGGATCGCCGCCCGATCGCGCGGCGCCTCGCGCAGCCACTCGAGCAGCGTCGGCCCCTGCACGAACTCCATCGCCAGGAACACCTGCCGCTCGAACTCGCCGACCTCGTAGATCGTCACCACGTTCGGGTGCGACAGCCGGGCCAGCGCCTGCGCCTCGCGCAGCAGCCGGCCGCGCCCGATCGACCCCTCCCCGCGCAGCGATCGCAGCAGCTTGATCGCCGCCTTGCGGTCGAGCTCCGGGTCGTACGCGGCGAACACCACCCCCATGCCGCCCTCGCCGAGCTCGCGCAGCACCACGAACCGGCCGATGTGACCGCCTGTCCCGGAGAGCAGGCGCTCCTTGATCTGCGCCGCCGAGTCCTGCGCGCCCGCCGACGCCGCCGGCAGCCGGACCTCCTCCTCGGCGCCCATCACCCGCGTCGCGGCGTCCGTGTCGCTGCTCTCCGCGCCCGTCCAGCTCCGCGTCGCCCCGTCGCCCACCGAGCCGCGATCTTCCGCCCCTTCGCGGCCCGCGGACAAGCCGGACGTGCGCGGGGCATGGAGAGTTGTCTGACATCCGCCCGGCCGACACGTGACAAAAAACCGGGATCGCGCGGCGCGCCCGCGACCGCGGGTCGGCGCCGCTTGAGGTACGTTCCGCGCCCGTGATCCACATCGACGCCATCTCCAAGCAGCACGGCAAGCAGATCCTCTTCGTCGAGACCTCGGCGACGGTGTTCCGCGGCGAGAAGGTCGGGCTGGTCGGCCCGAACGGCGCCGGCAAGACCACGATCTTCCGCATGATCATGGGCGCGGAGACCCCGGACGAGGGCCAGGTGCGCGTCGACAAGAGCGTCTCGCTCGGCTACTTCAGCCAGGACGTCGGCGAGATGGCGGGCCGCAGCGTCGTCGCCGAGGTGATGGACGGCGCGGGACCGGTCGCCGAGATCGCCGCCGAGCTCGCGTCGCTCGAGCAGGCGCTCGCCGACCCCGAGCGCGCGGACGAGCTCGACCGGCTGGTCACCCGGTTCGGCGAGGTCCAGGCGCGCTTCGAGGAGCTCGGCGGCTACGCCCTCGACGCGCGCGCCCGCGAGATCCTCGCCGGCCTCGGCTTCGCCCAGGAGGTCATGGACGGCGACGTCGGCAAGCTGTCCGGCGGCTGGAAGATGCGCGTCGCCCTGGCGCGGATCCTGCTGATGCGCCCCGACGTGCTGCTGCTCGACGAGCCGACCAACCACCTCGACCTCGAGTCGATCCTGTGGCTCGAGCGCTACCTCGCCGACTTCGAGGGCGCGCTGGTGATGACCAGCCACGACCGCGAGTTCCTCAACCGCCTCGTCACCAAGATCGTCGAGATCGACGGCGGGGAGCTGATCACCTACGTCGGCGACTACGACTTCTACGAGCAGCAGCGCGCGCTCGCCGAGGCCCAGCAGCAGGCGCAGTACGAGCGCCAGCAGGCGATGCTCGCCAAGGAGATCCGGTTCATCGAGCGCTTCAAGGCCCAGGCCGGCCGCGCGGCGCAGGTCCAGTCGCGGGTCAAGAAGCTCGACAAGATCGAGAAGCTCGAGCCGCCGCGCCGGCGCAAGGTCCTCAGCTTCGACTTCCGCCCGGCCCCGCGCTCGGGCAACGACGTCGTCAAGCTGTCCGGGATCCACAAGGCCTACGGCAAGCGCGTGATCTACGACGGCCTCGACCTGATGATCCGCCGCCGGGAGCGCTGGTGCATCATGGGCGAGAACGGCGCCGGCAAGTCGACGCTGCTCAAGCTGATCGCCGGCCAGATCCAGCCCGACCGCGGCAGCGTGACGATCGGCGCGGCCGTCAAGCTCGGCTACTTCGCCCAGCACGCGATGGACCTGCTCGACCCGACTACGACCGTCCAGGGCAGCCTGATCGCCGCGTTCCCGACCGCGTCGATCGGCCAGCTGCGCGCGCTCGCCGGGGCGTTCGGGTTCTCCGGCGACGACGTCGAGAAGCCGGTCCGGATCCTGTCCGGCGGCGAGAAGGCCCGCGTCGTGCTGGCGCAGATGCTCTACGACCCCCCGAACCTGCTGATCCTCGACGAGCCGACCAACCACCTCGACATGGCGACCAAGGACATGCTCGTGGCGGCGCTCGGCGCGTTCGAGGGGACGATGATCTTCGTGTCGCACGACCGCCGCTTCCTGGCGGCGCTGTCCGATCACGTGCTCGAGCTCGGCGAGGGGCCGCCGCGGCTCTACGGCGGCGGCTACACCGAGTACGTCGCCCAGAGCGGGCACGAGGCGCCCGGCATGCGCGAGCGGTCCGGGCAGCCCCAGCGGCGAGCCTCCTGACCCGACGGGCGACCCGCCGACCTCGGCGAGTGCCCGTCGCGGCTCGGACCTGTCCCTCCGGACAGCCCGCTCACCCGAAGTGGTAGCCCGACAGCCGGTTGCCGAGCATCGTCCCGCGGTAGGCCACCGCCCCGCGGTCCTCCCCTGCCGCCCCGGCGATCACCATCAGCGGCAGCAGGTGCTCCTCGCGCGGGTGGGCGCGCCGGGCCGCGGGCGCCTCGGCCCAGCGCACGAGCCTGCGGTCGCGCTCCTCGGGCGCCTGGACCGCCGCCTCGGAGAGCCACGCGTCGAACGTCTCCGCCGTGCGGCCGTCGGAGCGGAAGAACTCGCGCAGGTTGTGGTAGCTCATCCCGCTGCCGACGATCAGCACCCCCTCGTCGCGCAGCGGCGCGAGCGCGCGCCCGATCGCCAGGTGCTCCGCCGGATCGAGTCCGTGCTTGAGCGACAGCTGGATCGTCGGCACCTCGGCCGCCGGGTACGTCAGCTTGAGCGGCACGAACGTCCCGTGATCGAAGCCGCGGGATCCGTCGGCCGCGCTGGCGATCCCGGCCGCGCCGAGCAGCTCCTGCACGCGCGCCGCGAGCCGCGGGTGCCCGGGCGCCGGCCACGTGATCGTGTACGACTCCGGCGGGAACCCGTAGTAGTCGTAGAGCATCGGCGGCCGCTCCGCGGTCATCACCGTCGGCACGCGCTCCTCCCAGTGCGCCGACACCACCAGCAGCGCCTCCGGCTTCGTCGGCGGCAGCGCGGCGAGCGAGCGCAGGTACCCCGCGAGCGCCTCGACCTCCGCGCGGGGCATCCCGAGATCGACGAACGGCCACGGCCCGCCGCCGTGCGGAATGAACGCGACCGGCATGCGCGCGCGCGCGTTCGTCTGCCGCTCGTCCGCGGCCGCGCCGGTGCTGCAGCCCGGCAGCGCCCCCAGGGCCGCCCCGGCGGCCGCGGCCGCGAGCGTCTGACGGCGCGTGATCCCCTCTGTGCGTTCGTTGGTCATGCCGCCAGCTTTGCCCTCGCGTCCGCGCGGCACAAGTCCGGCGATCGGGAACGCACCGTTGCCGCGCCCGCACCAGTCCGGCGCATGCGATCGCTGGCGCTCCCACCTCGCCGGCTTTACGCTCCTCGCCATGCAGCGGCTCCGCATCGACGTCTGGTCCGACATCGCCTGCCCGTGGTGCTACGTCGGCAAGCGCCGGCTCGAGGCGGCGCTCGCCCGCTTCCCGCGCCGCGACGCCGTCACGCTGGTGTGGCGCTCGTTCGAGCTCGATCCGGCGGGCCCGCGCACCGCCGAGCCCGGCGGGTCGATCGCCGCCCGGCTCGCCCGCAAGTACGGCACGGGCCTCGCCCAGGCCGATCTGATGCTGCGCCGCATGACCGCGACCGCCGCGGCCGACGGGATCGACATGCGCTTCGATCGCCTGCGCCCCGGCAACACCTTCGACGCCCACCGCCTGCTCCACCGCGCCCACGAGCACGGCCGCCAGGACGCGCTCAAGGAGCGGCTGTTTCGCGCCTACTTCACCGACGGCGAGGCGATCGGCGACCCCGGGGTGCTCGCGCGGCTCGCCGGCGAGGCCGGGCTCGACGTCGCCGAGGCGCGCGACGTCCTGGCGAGCGACGCCCACGCGCGCGACGTCCGGGCCGACGAGGAGCAGGCGCGCCGCCTCGGCGTCACCGGCGTCCCGTTCTTCGTGCTCGGCGGCCGCCACGGCGTCTCGGGCGCGCAGCCGTCCGACGTCCTGCTCACCGCGCTGGCGACCGCGTGGGCCGAGGCGAACCCTGACGCCGCGACGGCCGACGGCGCCGTGTGCGGCCCCGACGGCTGCACCTGACCTTCGGGCCAGCTCGTCCCTCAGCGCCCCTTGCCGGGCTTCTTCTTGTCGATCACGCGGAACGTGATCCGCACCTTGCCCGGCCCGAGCGACCGCCGCGCGTCCATCGCCAGGATCTGCTGGTGCTCGGCCTCGTGCGCCGCGCGGAACGCCGCGATCTGCGCGTCGAGCTCGGCGTCGCTGGCGAACGCGAAGTCGTGGTTGAGCGTGACCTTCTCGGGCTTCTTCGGCACGGGATTGGCCCGACGGTAACGGACGGCAGCGACGGGGCGCAACCCGGCCTGTAACCGCGGCGGCGCGGCGGCGTTCGAGACGGACGCATGCTCCGCCCCCCCGTCCCGACCGACACGCCCGCCATCCTCGCCCTCGGCGTCGACACCGCCATGTTCCGCCCCGACGAGGTCGCCCCCGTGCAGCAGATGCTCGACGGCTTCCACGCCGGCCAGCTCGTGCCCGGCCACCGCGTCGAGGTCTGGGTCGACGAACCGACCGCCGCGCCCGTCGGCGTCGCCTACTTCGGCCCCGACCCGAACACCGACCGCAAGTGGGACCTGTGGATGATCGCCGTCGCCCCCGCGCGCCAGGGCCAGGGCATCGGCGGCGACCTGCTGCGGTCCGCCGAGGCCCACGCCCGCGCGGGCGACGGCCGCGTGATGCTGATCGAGACCAGCTCCCTGCCGCGCTTCGACCCGACCCACGCGTTCTATCGCAAGCACGGCTACACCGAGGTCGCCCGGATCCCGGACTTCTACCGCGACGGCGACAGCAAGGTGATCTTCTGGAAGCGCCTGCGCGATCGGGCATGACCTCCGGCGCCTGCGCGATCGGGCATGACCCCCGGGGCATGCCCGACGCCGCAGGCGTCCGCCGCTCACGCGCCGATCGGCGGCCACGCCCGGACCAGCGGCGGCCACGCGACCGCCTCCCGCGCCGCGAACCGGTGCTCGTACGGGTGGACGAACAGGCTGCGGCACGCGAGCAGCGGCGGCGACACCGTCCGCGCCGGCGCGTCCGCCCCGTCCGCGGTCCACGTGACCGAAAGGCCAGGGTGCGCGAACCGGCGCTCGAGCAGCGCCAGCGCGACGACGGCGGCCAGCGCGGGCGAGCGCGCCGCGTGCACGATCGTCCCGATCGCCCGCCCGCGCAGCCGCACCGGCGCCCCGACCCCGGGCAGCGCCGGCCCGACGCACCACGTCACGCGCCCCGCCTCGCCGCTCGCGCGCAAGGCCCGCAGCGCCGCGATCCCGGGCGCCCCGGCGGCGTAGTCGATCCGCCACTGCAGCTGCAGCTCGATCGGCGTCAACGTCCGCACCGCCCCGTGCTCGACGTCGAAGCTGCCCTGCTCGAGCGCCGCCAGCGACAGCGCCGCGCGGTCGATCGATCGCAGCGCGAACCGCTCCGCCAGCGCCTCGATCGCCGCGCGCAGCGCCGGCTCGTGCGCGCGCGGCACCAGCAGGTGATACGCGAACTCGCCGGCCGTGCCCGCGCGGATCGCCAGCGCCGCGAACCGGCGCACCGGGAACGCCGTGTGGAACGGCGCCGCCGCGACGTCGGGCCCGGCGAGCGCCCCGAGCAGCTCCCACGCGAACGGCCCCTGCAACGACACCAGCGCGTGCGACGCCTGCAGCGGCTCGATCGTCGCCTCGCCGCGCGCCCTCTCCCGCAGCCGCCCCGCCAGCTCCGCGGTCGCGATCCCCTCCGCCAGCACCAGCGCCCCGCCGGCCTCGCCGACGACCAGCGCGTCCGCGAGCACCCGCCCGTCGTCGCGCAGCAGCAGCGCCGGCGAAGCCCTCGCCTCGCGCGGCGGCGTCCGGCAGGCGAGCGCCCCGCCGATCCAGCCCGCGACCCCGGGTCCGACCACCCGCACGCGCGCCACCGGATCGAGCTCGGCGAGCGCGACCCCGAGGCGCAGCGCCGCCAGCTCAGGCGGCAGGTCCACGATCGTCACCTGTCCCGAGGAGCAGAAAGTCGACCAGCGCGTTGACCGAGCGCAGCGCCCCGCGCAGCTCGAGGTCGTCGGGCAGCCGCCGCCCCGTCTGCGCCTCGATCTCGAGCATCAGCTGGATCGCGTCGACCGAGTCGAGCGCCAGCCCGGCGTCGAACAGCGGCGCGTCCGGGTCGATCTGCTCCGGCGGCAGCGGCAGGTCGAGCGCGCGGACCAGCCCCTCGCGGACCGCGGCGAGCAGCCCCTCGCGTCGATCGAGGTAGCGCGCGACGTCCTCGTCCATCAGCTTTGCTTGCGGATCGCCCCGACGACCATCGTGATGATGCCGCCGAGGATCAGCACCCCGGCGGCCGTGGCGATGAACGCCCCCGCGAGCGTGATCGTGAACAGCAGGCCGAGCCCGAGCGCGAGCAGGCCGACGCCGACGCCGAGCACGATCCCGCCGGCGCGGAGGACCATGCGGCCGGACGCGCGCCGCGCCTCGTCCTCGGCCGCGTTCGCGCGCGTCGGCGCCCGCTCCTGCTCGTGGAAGCGCGCGAGCTCGACGTCGACCTCCCGCAGCCGTTGCACGATCCGCTGGTGCTCGGGCAGCCCCGTCGCGGCCTCGCCGTAGGCCGCGCGCAGCTGCGCCTCGTGGGTGCGCAGCATGTTGTACGCCGCCAGCAGCGGCATCACGTTGCGCGGCGCCATCCGGTGCGCGCGGAGGAACGCCGGCACCGCCGCGGCCAGCAGCGCGTCGCGGAGCGCCCGGTTCTCCGGCGTCTCGGGCAGGCGGTAGGCCGCCTTCGCGTACATCACCGCCGCCTGCTCGTACTCCGCCGCCGCCCGCATCGGCTCGGAGCGGCTGATCTCGGACGCGTGGCGGATCAGCGCGTCGGCGCGCGCGCGCGCCTCGTCGACGCCCGCGGCCGCCGGATCCGCGTAGCGCTCGACGACCCGCAGCGTCTGCGCCTCCCAGCGGGCGACCTCCTCCGGCGCCGGCGCGACCACCGGCGCGCCCTCGAGCGAGCGCAGCAGCTGCGCGTTGTAGCGCCGGACCTTGCCCGCGTACTCCTCGACGAACAGCGACATCGGCTGGTGCTTGAGCCGCCAGATCGCCCGCGAGACCAGCCGCCGCAGCCGCAGCCGCCGGTGCAGCGGCACATCCGCGGCCGCGGCCTCCTCCTCGATCATCGCCGCGATCCGGTCGGCGACCTCCGGATCCTCGCGCAGCGTCGCCTGCACGCGCGTCATCTCCTCCGCGGACATCCGCGACATCCGCTCGGTCATCCCGTACACCGCGAAGTCGACCTCGGGCGCCGCCGCGTCGAGCCGCGCCTGCACCTCCGGCCGCGCCCGGTCGCGCGCCGGCAGGTCCTTGACCGTCCCCGTCAGCAGCAGCGCGCGCAGCGACGAGCGCAGCAGCCGCTCGTCGAGCGGGTCCTCCTCGCGGCACACCACCGGCCCGTTGGCTGCCCGCAAGGCCAGGTCGCGGGCCGCGATCGGGGCGCACTCGAGGCGCCGCAGCCCGCGATCGAGGCGGTCCATGTCCGCCGCGAACTCCTCGTCGGCGAGCCCGGGCGCCTCGGCCTCGCCGGCCTGGCGGCAAGCGGAGGCACCGAGGCCGGAGGCGGACGCACCGAGGAGACCCACGAAGCTGCGGCGCTGCATCGTCGCCGACGATACACGAGCCCGATGCGCGCCAGCAATCGCGCGCGCCACCTCGCCTGCGCGCCGCCTCGCCTGCGCGCCGCCTCGCCTGCGCGCCCCTCGTGCGCGCCCGCGGGCCCGCCCGCACCGGCGCCGCCGACCGACGTTTCGGCGTAGGCTGGTCCGATGCGTGACGGCAGGACCTGTGTGCTGCTCGCGGCGCTCGCCCTCGCGGCCTGCGGCGACGACGGCGGATCTCCCACGAGCGCCGCGACCGGCGGCCCCGCCTCGACCGGCGGCGCGACCGGGGCCGCGACCGACACCGACCCCGCGCCGACCTCGACGACCGGCACGGGCGACGTCTCGACCTCGACGACCGCGACCGCACCGACGACCGACGACCCGACGACGACCGACCCGACCGGCGACACCGGCGACGAGCCGCCTGTCCTCGAGGGCTGCCAGGGCCCGGCCGCGCCGAAGCCCCCGCCCGACCCCGCCGACGACGCGCTCGAGCTGCGCTACGTCGACGACTTCGCGCTGCTGTGGAACGACGCCGGCAGCGGCGGCTGGTTCGACGGCGCGTTCTACCGCCCGGTCGTGCCCGACGGCTTCTTCGCGCTCGCCCACGTCGGCCAGCAGGACCACGGCGTCACCCGCGGCTACACCTTCGTCGCCCGCGAGCTCGTGCCCGGGGCCCTCGCCGCGCCGGTCGGCTACACCAAGATCTACGACGACGCCGGCTCCGGCGCCGACCTCGACGGCTCGTTCTGGCGCCCGCAGCCGCCGCCCGGCTACGCGTGCCTCGGCGACGTCGCGCAGGCCGGCCACGGCCAGCCGTCGCTCGACGCGATCCGCTGCGTCCGCGACGACCTCGTCCGCCCCGGCGTGATCGGCAACGGCGTGTGGAACGACCGCGGCACCGGGGCCGACATGACCTTCGGGTCATGGCAGATCGTGCCGGCCGACGACGACGGCCTGTTCCTCGGCGCGTTCGCCGGCAGCAACTCGCACACCACCCCGCCGACCGGGCCCGTCTACGTGCTCGACGTCCGGCGCGCGCAGCAGACCCCGGTCACGCCCGCGCAGACCGCCGCCCTGATCGATCAGTTCGGCCCGGTGCTGCGCCTGCACCCCGACGAGAAGTACCTGCCCGACGACGCCGAGGCCAACCTCGACGAGTCGACCGCGCTCGCCTGGGGCCTCGTCATGAACCCGTCCGACTACGACGGCTTCTCGCTGACCCCGCTCGGCTCGCACCCGACCTCCTCGAAGACGATCCTCGCCGACGTGCTCGCGCACGCCCAGCCGGCCGACCCCGGCTCGCCCGACTTCCGCTACTGGCTCGAGTTCGACCTCGGCCAGGTCCCGCCGGGCCTCCCGCCGGTGACCGGCGACGTCAAGCGGACCCGCGCGATCGTCCGCGTGCGCGCGTGGGGCCCGATGTTCACCGACCTGCAGTTCTGGATCTGGTACCCGTTCAACGGCCCCGGCAAGTTCCGCGTCACCTGCGGCGTGCTCGACGACCACGTCGTCATGGACGGCCCCGGCCGCCACTACGGCGACTGGGAGCACATCACCGTCCGCGTCGTCAACGGCGCGTGGCAGCTCGCCGGCGTCTACCTCTCGCGCCACTCGTTCGGCGAGTGGATCTCGGGCGCCCAGCTCGACACCGCGCTCGCCTACGTCGGCACGCGCCCGATCGTCTACTCGGCCCGCGACTCGCACGCCCACTACCCGACCCCCGACACCCACTATTACCTGCGCCCGTGGAGCCTCGACGCCGGCGTCTGCACCGCCGCCGTCGACCTCGAGGACAGGACCGCCGACGGCGGCCACGACGTCGCGCTCGCCGAGCCGGACCACCACACCGTCGTCTGCTCCGACCTGCCCGGCCACGCGCCCGCGATGCCGCCGTGGCTGCTGTTCGACAGCCGCTGGGGCCAGTACGAGAAGCTCGCCTACACCTACGAATTCCCCGGCCTCGGGATCGACGCCTACGACTACGAGGAGATCGGCAGCGGCCCGAGCAGCCCGCCGTTCAAGGGCGCGTGGGAGCGCGGCGCCTCGTCGCAGCGCTGGTGGTGGCTGCCCAACCTCGAGGGCGACGAGCTGTGCGTCGACGGGGCCGACAACGACGGCGATCAGGCGATCGACTGCGGCGACCCCGACTGCGGCGGCGACCCGACCTGCAACCTGTGAGCCCGCGAGCCCGGCTCGCCCTCGCCCGCGCTCTGTTCGGCGCCGCCGTCCGGCGCGCACGCGGGCGGCGGCGCCTCGCCGCCCGCGAGCAGCCGCGCGATCATCCGCTCGAGCGCCGCGAGCTCGAACGGCTTGGCGAGGAACGCCTCGACCGCGAGCCGGCGTCCGCTCGCAGCGAGCTCGCGCGCCGCCGAGATCAGCGCGACCGGCACGTCGTCCCCGCGCCGCCGCAGCTCGCGGACCACGTCCTCGCCGCTGAGCCCCGGCATCATCAGATCGAGCAGCACGACGTCGGCGCCCTCGCGCTGCAGCACCGCGAGCGCCTGCCGCCCGTCGGCCGCCGTGACGACCTCGTAGCGGTCCTCGAGCAGCAGCGCCAGGCTGTCGCGGATGTCGACGTCGTCGTCGACGATCAGCACCCGCTTCATACCGACCCACCGCCCGCGCGCGGCAGCGTGATCGCCACCGAGGTCCCGCGCCCGAGCGCGCTCGAGACCGCGAGCGCGCCGCCGTGGCGCTCGACGATCGCGCGGGCGAGCATCAAGCCGAGCCCGAGCCCCGGATAGTTCATCGCCGGGGCGTTGCTCGCGCGGAAGAACCGGCGCCCGAGCCGGCCGACCTCCGCCGGCGGCACCCCGATCCCCGGATCGGCGATCGTCACCGCCACCGCGTCCCCCGCGGCCGCGAGCCGGACCTCGATCCGCCCCCCGTCGGGCGAGAACTTGACCGCGTTGTCGAGCAGGTTCGACAGCGCCTGCCGCAGCCGCGCAGGATCGGCCACCAGCGCGAACGTCCCCGGCGCGGCGGCGGGCTCGACGGTCACGACCAGCGCGTGCCGCTCGTCGCCCGCCTGCGCCAGCCGGGCGCGCGCGGCGGCGACGGCCTCCGCGACGAGCCCGTCCAGCTCGACGCGCGCCGGCTGCAGGGCGAGCGGCGCCTCCAGCTCGAGCGTCGCCATGTCGTCGAGGTCTCCGAGCAGGCGAGTGAACCGCCCGAGCTGGCCCTGCGCCCTCGTGATCGTCGCCGGATCGATCGCCCCCGACGCCGCGCGCCGGGCGATCACCTCGAGGTACGTGCGCAGCGACGCGAGCGGCGTCCGCAGCTCGTGCGCCGCCAGGCTCAGGAACCGCGCCTTCGCGGCGTCGAGCTCGCGGCGCTCGTGGACGTCGACGCAGCTGCCGACGTAGCCGCCGAACGCGCCGCCGCGATCGAACAGCGGCGCGCCGCGATCGAACAGCCAGCGGTACTCGCCGTCGTGGCGGCGCAGCCGGTACTCCATCTCGAACGTCTGCCGGCCCGCGAAGCTGCGGCGGAAGCTCGCCAGGCAGCGCTCGCGGTCGTCGGGGTGGACGCCCTCGGCCCACCCGTCGCCCGCCTCCTCCGCCAAGGTCCGCCCGGTGAACGCCAGCCACGTCGCGTTGAAGTAGTCGCAGCGCGCGGCGACGTCGGCCCGCCAGATCATCACGGGCGAGTGCTCGACGAGCGCCCGATACTCCGCTGCCGTCAGACCATCCACGCGGACTGTCCGAGTATCACCTCGAGCGATCCATGACAACCTGAACGTACGGACATGACCGTTCGGCGCGGCGGACGCCGGCGCGACCAGAGCCGCGACGCGCCGCGATCACGGGCGACCGATCGCCGGCAGCGCGAGGAAGAATCGGCTGCCGACTCCGACCGCGCTCTCGGCCCAGATCCGGCCGCCGTGCGCCAGCGCGATGCCCCGCGCGATCGCCAGCCCGAGCCCCGTGCCGCGGTAGCCGGCCGACCTGCCCCGCCAGTAGCGATCGAAGATCCGCGGCAGCTCCTCCGCCGGAATCCCGGGGCCCGTGTCGTCGACCGTGATCACGACCTCGCCGGCGTGGGCCTCCGCCGACACCGAGATCCGTCCGCCGGACGCCGTCACCTTGACCGCGTTGGAGAGCAGGTTGGACAGCGCCTGGATCGCGCGGTCGCGGTCGCAGTCGATCTGCGGCAGCGCGTCCGCCACCGCGATGACGAGCGTCAGCTCGCGCTCGAGGGCGGTCGGCGCGAACAGCTCGGCGGCGGCCGCGACGACGTCGCGGGCCTCGGTCGGGGCCCGCTCGACCGACAGCCGCCCCGCCTGGATGCTGGCGAAGTCGATCAGGTCGCCGATCAGCCGCGTCATCCGCTCCGCCGAGCGGTGGATGACCTCGGCGCCCTTGCGCACGCGCGAGGCCTTGCGCGGGTCGTCGAACTCGAGCCGCAGCAGCGTCGCGGCGCTGAGGACGATCGCGTTCAGCGGGCTGCGGAGGTCGTGCGACACGACCGCGAGCACGTCCTCGCGCGCGCGGCTGGCCGCCTGCGCCTGCTCCGCGAGCCGCTCCGCCTCGGCGCGCGCGCGCGCCTCCGCCTCGTAGAGCAGCGCGTTGTCGATCGCGATCCCGGCGCGGCGCCCGAGCAGCTCGGCGAGCTCGAGGTCCGCCGGCCCGAAGCGCCGCCCCGACTCCGCCGAGCCGAACACCAGCGCGCCGAACGTGTGGCCGCGGGCCGCCATCGGCGCGGCGACCACCGACACGACCCCGAGCGCCCGCAGCGCCTCGAGGTGCGCCGCGTCCTGCGCCGCCGTCGCCAGCACCTCGTCGGACAGCCGCTCGACCAGGAGCGGCGCGCCCGCGCGGATCACCCGGGCCGAGCTCAGCCAGCGCCCCGCGTCCGGCGGGTGGCTGCGGCGCAGCGCGTGGACCTGCGCGACCTTCGCCGGATCGGCGTGGTGGACGATCGGCGTCGCGAGCCGCTCCGACGCGCCCTCGGTCATGTCGACGACGCACCAGTCGGCGAACCGCGGCACGGAGAGCCGCGCCAGCTGCTCGAGCGCGCCGCGGAAGTCGAGCGACGACGACAGCACGTCGCTCGCCGCGAGCAGGAACGTGTTGCGCTCGCGGGCGGCGCGCTCGGCGGCGGCGAGCCGCGCGCGCTCGACGGCCTGGGCGATGTGCGTCGCGACCGTCGTCGCCAGGCCCTCGTCGTGGCGGGAGAACCGCCGCGGCGCGTCGGCGTAGATCATCAGCTTGCCGAGCAGCCGCCGGCCCTCGACCAGCGGCACGAACCCGATCGCCGCGACGCCCTCGGCCGCGAACAGCGGGCGGTACGGCGCCATCGCCGGATCGAGCGCGACATCGGGGATCAGGATCGGCCGCGCGTCGGTCGCGTCGGGCGGCCACGGCGAATGGCCCTCGACCGCCGCGCGGTACGCCGCCGACAGCCCGCGCCACGCCTCGAAGCGCATCACCCCGTCGGGGCCCATCAGCAGGATCGCCGCGCGGTCGACCCGCAGCAGCGCCGTCACGCAGCCGAGCGCGAGCTCGTGCAGCTCGGCGAGGTCGGTCGTGTTCGCGGTCGCCTCGGCGAGGCGGAACAGCAGCTCGGCGTCCGCCTTGGCGACGTCGGCCTCGCGGCGGGCCCGCTGCTCCGCCTCGAACAGGCGCGCGCGCTCGAGCGCGAGGCCGGCGTTGCGCGCGAGGTTGTCGTGCAGCGCCCGGTCGGCCGCGGTGAACGTGCGCGGCGTGAAGAAGCCGAACGCGACCGCCCCGAGCTGCACCCCGTGGACGCCGACCGGCATGCACGCCATCGCCTCGGTCCGCGGATCGGCGGGCGGCGGCAGCTCGGGGAAGCGCGCGGAGAACTCGGCGCGCGACGAGATCCACAGCGGCGCCCCGCTGCGGTACACCCCGGCGAGCGGCAGCGGGCTGTCGACCGGGAACCGCGAGAGGCCGCGCGCCTCGACGCCCGGGCGCAGCCCGGTGTGGCTCAGCAGCACGAGCTCGCCGCCGTCCTCGGTCGGCACCGCCATCACCGCCTGATCGGCACCGAGGACCGCCCGCATCTCGTCGGCGACGACCCGCGCGACCTCGGCCGGCAGCGCCGCCTCGCACAGCGCCGTCGTCACCGCCTGCAGCCGCGTCACCCGCTCCCGCGCCTCGCGCTCGGCCTGCTCGACCTGCTTGAACGCGGTGATGTCGGCGAACACGGACATCGCGCCCTCGAGCGCGCCGTCCGGCCCGTAGATCGGCGCGCAGCTGCCGAGCAGCACGCCGCGGGTCCCGTCGAACCGCTCGAACGTCACCTCCTCGGCGGTGACCACCGCGCCGCTCGCCAGGCAGCGCGCCATCGACCAGTCCTCGGCCGCGTAGGGCCGGCCGTCGGGGTGGAACGCGCGGTACCTCGCCCAGTCGGCGACCGCCTCGGCGCTGGCGCTGCCGCCCCAGATCCGCTCCGCCGCGCGGTTCTGCAGCGTGAACCGGCCCTGCGCGTCGCACACGATCACGCCGTGCGGGCTGTGGTTGAGCAGCGTCGCCAGCAGCCCGCGGTCGCGCGAGGCGAGCGCGCCGAGCCGCTCGACCTCGCGGCGCAGCGCCTCGATCTCGGCCGGCAGCGGCGGCCCCTGGCCTCGCTGGAGGCCCGCCCCTCGGCTCGCATCGCGGTCTTGCGGGCTTCGGTCGTCCATCGGTGCTCGCCGCGCCGCGAACGGACGCGCAGGCGGCCAGTTTTGCGCGGCGCCCCGGCGGTGTCAAGCGGAGCCGCGCGCGCCGCGGTCGCATGCCCCTTCGGACATGTCTATACGATCATTCGACACCCGCCGCCGGGCGGCCGACCGGCGCGCCCGCCGTCAGCGCGTGTAGCTGAGGAACGTCGGGTCGACGGCGGGCCCGCGCAGCAGGATCTCGGTCGCCGCCTCGACCGCCTCGTGCGCGCCCGCGAGGGTCAGCACGTCGCCCTGCTGCAGCTTCTCGCGCGGGGCCGGCTGGACGGCGCCGACGCCGTCGCGGCTGAGCGCGAGCAGGGTGACGCCGGTGCGCGCGCGCAGGTTGATCTGCGCGAGGCTCTTGCCGATCGACGGCGCGCCCGCCGGCAGGCGTACCGGCGTCATGCCCGGGATCCCGGGCAGCATCTCCTGCATCGCCGCGGTCGACTCCGCCGCGCCGTGGGCGCCGTGGCCCTCGCGGCTCTGCTTGGCCAGCATCTCGACGACCAGCTCGGTGCCCGCGCGCACGTGCCCCTGCAGGTTGGCGGCGCTCTGCCACACGTTGTACGCGAGCGCGGCGAACACCAGCACCAGCACGACGAGGCCGGAGCTCAGCGGCACGAACGGCTGCGAGATCGCGACCAGCGGCAGCCCGATCGCCAGGCAGAGCGCGAGCTCGAGGGTGACCGTGAACACCCGGCGGGGCGTCGAGCCGAGGTCCGCCTTGCCCTCGCCGCGGGTCGGCAGCACGATCTCGGCGAGCGTGCGCGCGAGCGTGGCAGTGCGGCGCAGCACCCCGACGAAGAACACCCCGGCGACGACCAGCGTCGCCCCGGTGAACGCGAGATCGACGAGCATCGGCGGCAGCGACAGGCGCCCGCTGATCGCGGTGACGACCTCCCAGTGGATCATGTGCGCGCCGGCGAGGGCGGCGAGCAGCAGCGTCGCGTCGAGCGCGAGCATCAGCACGGTCCCGCGGATCCGGCTCCACACCGACACGACGCGCGGCGCCGACCGCAGCTGCTCGATCCACCCCTCGTAGAACGCGACGAACGTCTGCAGCTTGGCCGGCAGGCGGCGGTCGACCAGCTCGGCGGCGGCCTGCGAGCGGCGGACCATGAACGGCGTCGTCAGCGAGGTCAGGATCGACACCGCGACCGCGACCGGGAAGATGAAGCTGCCGGTCGCGCCCTTGGAGATCCCGAGGCTGGCGATGATGAACGAGAACTCGCCGATCTGCGCCAGGCTCATGCCCGAGCGGACCGATCGCTGGAGCCCGTGGCCGGCGAGGAACGCCCCGAGCGACACGCCGATCAGCTTGCCGCCGATCACGACGCCGGTCAGCACGAGCACCGCCAGCCAGTTCGCCGCGACCTCGGCGGGGTCGATCGCCATCCCGACCGCGATGAAGAACACCGCCGCGAAGATGTCGCGCAGCGGCTGGACCAGGTGCTCGACCTTCGGGCCCTCGCCCGACTCCGCGACCAGCATCCCGGCGAGGAACGCCCCGAGCGCGACCGAGTAGCCGGCGCTCGCGGCCAGCGCCGCCATCGTGAAGCACACCGCGATCCCGGCGATCAGCGTCGACTCGGCGCGGCTCAGGCGGACGACCCCGCGGATGAACCGCGGCACCACCAGCAGCCCGATCGCCAGCAGGCCGACGAGGAACCCGAACAGCTTGCCGATCGTCACCGCGAACTCGCCCGGCGACAGCCCGCCGCCGGCCGCGACCGCCGTCAGCACCGCGAGCAGCAGGATCGCGATCAGGTCCTCGAACACCAGGATCGCGAACGTGACGTCGGCGAACCCGCCGCGGACCTTCTGCTCCTCGAACGCCTTGGCGACCAGCATCGTCGACGAGATGCCGAGGCACGCGCCGACGAACAGGCTCTCGATCCCGGTCCACCCGAGCAGTTGTCCCGCGAGGTAGCCGAGCGAGATCATCAGCCCGACCTCGAACACCGCCGTCAGGCCCGCCGCCGGCCCGATCTTGACGATCTTGCGCAGGCTGAACTCGAGCCCGATCGTGAACATCAGCAGGATGACGCCCATCTCCGACAGCGTGTGGGTCAGCTCGCGGCTGTCCCCGCCGACGACGATGCCGGGTACGTACGGGCCGAGCAGCACGCCGGCGAGGATGTAGCCGAGCACCGGCGGCTGGCGCAGCCGCTGGGACACGAGGCTCGTCACCGCGGCGGTGCTGAGGACGATGCTGAGGTCGCGGACGTGTTGCGCGAGACCGACGGCCATGGGGCGGCCAGGATACACGAGCCCTCGCCCCGGCGATCCCGCGGCGCTGTCACATGTCCCGAAATCCAGGTCACTCGCGCCGGGGGTGCGGCCCCGCCGCGGCGAGCGCCGACAGCACCGCCGGGACCGCGTCGACGTGGACCACGTGCTGCGGCAGCGCGAACTCCACCCCCGCGGCGGTCAAGCGCTCGTACAGCCAGCAATTCACGACGTCGAACGCCGGCACGCGGGCCCCGGGATCGGCGATCCAGAAGAACACGGCGACCTGGACCCCGCGCTCCCCGACCGCGAGCGCGCGGAACTCGAAGGGGCGCCCGGGCGACAGGTGCCGGAGCGCCGGCGAAGCCTCGGTGATCAGCCCGCGGACCCGCTCGAGGTCGACCGTCAGCGGCAGCACGAACGTCGTCGACAGGCGGATGTCGTGCGCCGGGCCGGCGCTCTCGTTGACGACCTGCGCCCCGCCGAACAGCCCGTTCGGCACGTTGATCTCGATCCCGTCGTTGGTCAGCACGCGGATCGACCGCAGCCCGACGTGCGTCACCCGCCCGCGATCGCCGCCGTCGAGCACCAGCCAGTCGCCGATCCGGCACGCGCGGTCGGCCTGGACGAACAACCCGGCGACGACGTTGCTGAGCGAGCCCTCGGCCGCGAGCCCGACCGCGAGCCCGAGCACCCCGGCCGACGTCGACAGCAGCGCGGCCTCGAGGTCCCACGCGACGAGGATCCCGTACAGCGCCGCGAACCACACCGCGAGCTGCGCGACGTACTCGGCGAGCGGGACCAGCCGCGCCGGCAACCGCCCGCGGACCCGGTCCGGACCGGCGAGCGCGCGGATCACCAGCAGCGCGCTGCGGTACAGCCCGCGCCCGCCGACCACCGCGGCCGCGGTGAACACCGCCCCGGCGACGAGGTACTCGAGCCGCGCCGGCAGGTGCAGGTTGTCGAGCGACGCCCACACCGCGAGCGCGAGCAGGGCGAGGAACAGCGGCGGCTGCAGCTCGGCGAAGATCGCGTCGTCGAGGTCCGAGTCGGTGCGCGCCGTCAGCCGCGCCGCGCCGACCGACAGCAGCGCGCTGAGCACGTAGGCCAGCACGAGCGCGCCGGCCACCACCCCGAGGTCCCGGAGGACCTCGGGCCCGAGCGAGTCGAAGAACCTGCTGTCGACGGGTTGCGCGATCACCCCGGGCTCCGCCGCGTCGGCGCGACCGCGCGCTGTGCGGTCGAGGCGGCAGTGTACACCCGCCGCCGCGCCCGGCGAAGCGCCGCCGACCTCGTTCCCCCCGGCCCGACAACTTGGCATCCTGGGCCGAGCTGCAGCCACCCCTCCCCCGCCCGCTCCGCCGCCTCCAGGCCGCCCGGCTCGCCGGCATCGCGGTGATCGGCCTCCTCGGCATGATCGTCGCCAACACGCCGCACGGCCACTTCGGACCGACGAGCGAGATCACGATGGTCGGCACCGTCTACGCCGCCGCGCTGCTGACCCTCGCCGCGGTGTTCGGGCTCGGCGCGCTCGCGGGCCGCCGCTGGCACGCCTGGGGCACCCCGCTGCTGCTGTCGCTCAACATCGGCGTGTACCTGCCGGCGCTGATCCACGACGTCGCGATCGCCGGCAGCGTGATCTTCTGGAACCTGCGCCTCCTGGTGCTGCACCTCGCGGCGGACGACACGCGGGCCGCGCGGGCGCGGCGCAGCAGCGAGGCCGCGCGCCCCGAGACCCCGTGGATGCAGGACTTCGGCGACGCCGCGCAGCACCTCCTGCTCGTCGCGCTGCTCGCCGACCTCGCGCTGCTCGGCTTCGAGGTCGCCGACTCGTGGCTCGCCGATCTCACCTGCCTCGTGTTCGGCCTCGGCGTCGCCGCGCTGACCGGCCCGTTCATGCTCGCGATCGTCCGCCAGCACCGGCGCGCGCTGCTGCTGGTCGCGCTCCCGCTGCTGCTCGCCCCGTGGTCCGACGGGCCGATCCCCGGCGGCCTGGTCGCGCTCGCGCTGTACCAGGCGCTCGTGTTCCTGTTCATCCTCGCGCGCGGCCCGATCCTCGCCGACCTCGTCCACAGCTTCCTCAAGCGCCCCGCGCTGCTGATCCTCTCGACCTTCGCCGGCATGGCGGTGCTCGGCGCGCTCGTCCTGAGCTTCCCCGCGGCCGCGCGCGGCGAGCCGCTGTCGTTCCTCGACGCGCTGTTCACCGCGACCAGCGCCGCGTGCATCACCGGCCTGACCGTCGTCGACACCCCGACCACCTTCACCGCGTTCGGCCAGGGCGTGCTGCTCGCGCTGATCCAGCTCGGCGGCCTCGGCATCATGGTGCTGTCGACCTTCGCCACCGTGGTGCTCGGCGGCCGCCTCGCGCTGCGCAGCGAGCAGGCGCTCGAGGAGGTGCTCGATCTCAGCAGCCCGCGCGCCGCCTACGAGCTCGCGCGCTTCATCGTCGTCAGCACCCTCGTGCTCGAGGCGATCGCCGCCGGCGTGCTCGCGCTGCGCTTCTCGCAGCTCGGCATGGCCCCGGGCGACGCCGTCTGGCGCGGGGTGTTCCACGCGGTCTCGGCGTTCTGCCACGCCGGCTTCTCGCTGTGGTCCGACTCGCTGGTGTCGTTCCGCCACGACCCGGTCGTGCTCGCCACCCACATGGCGCTGATCCTGATCGGCGGCTTCGGCTTCTCGGTGATGGCCGCGCTGTGGCTGCGCGCCCGCGGCGAGTCGCGCCGGTTCTCGCTGCAGACGCGCGTCGTGCTGTGGATGAGCCTGATCCTGACCGTCGTCGGCACCGGCCTCTACGCCGCGCTCGAGTGGGACCGGACGCTCGCCGGCCTCTCGGTCGCCGACAAGTGGTTGAACGCCGCCTTCCAGTCGGTCTCGCTGCGCTCCGGCGGGTTCAACTCCGTCGACCTCGCGCCGGTCGGCCACGCCGCGGTGGCGATGATGATGCTGTGGATGTTCGTCGGCGCCGCGCCCGGCGGCACCGGCGGCGGGATCAAGGTGACGACCCTCGCGGTGATGCTCGCCGCGCTGCCGGCCCTGCTGCGCAACCAGGGCCGCGCGACCCTGCTCGGCCGCGCGATCCCCCACGAGATCGTCTACCGCGCCGCGACGATCGTCACCGTCGCCGGGATGATCACCGGCGTCAGCGTCGTCGTCATGCTCGCCGCCCACGAGCTCCCGTTCGAGCGCGTCGCCTTCGAGGTCGTCAGCGCGGTCGGCACGGTCGGCATGTCGCTCGGCGTCACCGCGCAGCTCGAGCCGATCGGCAAGTGGGTGCTGATCGTGCTGATGTTCGTCGGCCGCGTCGGCCCGACCTCGCTCGCGCTCGCCCTCGGCTCGCAGAAGACCGGCTACGTGTCGTTCCCCGAGGGCCGCATGATGGTCGGCTGAGCGGGCCCTCGCGGGCACCCGCGGGCCCTCGCGGCGGGATGCGCACGATTTTCGCCGCCGCCGCGCGCGGGCCTGCTGCAAGCTCCTCGCCGCCATGCACCGCCCGCTCCTGCTGCTGACGCTCGCCCTCGCCGCCGCGACCGGCTGCGTGTCCCAGAAGAAGTACGACGCGCTCGCCCGCGACCTCGAGTCGGCGCGCGCGTCCCTGACCGGCGAGCGCGACGCCGCCCGCGACGACGGCGCGCGCTGCCAGGCCAGCCTCGCCGAGGAGACCGCCCGCGCCGGCCGCTGCGAGGAGCGCTTCGCCGCCCAGAACCTCGAGCTGCAGCAGTACGCCGCGGCCGCGCGGGCGACCGAGCTGGCCAAGCAGGACCTCGAGGCCGACCTGCGCGAGGCCCAGGCGCAGCTCGCCCGCGTGCTCAAGGACAAGGCCCGCCTCGGCGCCTCGGTCGAGGAGATGAAGGCCGCGCTCGGGGCCGCGGCCGCGCGCGAGCGCGAGGCGCAGAAGCGGGTCGCCGAGTTCAAGGAGTTCCTCGCCCGCTTCAAGGGCCTGATCGACGCCGGCAAGCTGCAGGTCAAGATCGTCGAGGGCCGGATGGTCCTGATCCTGCCGACCGACATCCTGTTCGCCAGCGGCTCGGCCAAGCTGTCGAAGGACGGCCGCGACGCGATCCTCGAGCTCGGCCGCGGCCTCGCCGGGCTCCCCGAGCGCAAGTTCCAGGTCGAAGGCCACACCGACGACGTGCCGATCAAGACCTCGATGTACCCGTCGAACTGGGAGCTCGCGGCCGCCCGCTCGCTGGGGGTCGTCAAGGCGCTGCTCGAGGCCGGCCTGGCGCCGCAGCGGGTCAGCGCCGCGAGCTTCAGCGAGTACCGCCCGCGCGTCGCCAACGACGGCGACCCGGGCCGCGCGCAGAACCGCCGGATCGAGATCGTCGTCGTCCCCGACCTGACCGGCCTGCCCGGCTACGACGAGCTGGTCCGGCTCGCCGGCGGCAGCTGAGCCCCGAGCTCGCTCGCGCGGCGCCCGAAGAACGCGGCCCCGTGCCCCCCTTCCGCGCCCGTCTGCCGCGCTGGACCGCCTCGCGCCGGCCGGATATCGTCGCCGCCCGTGCGCCGCGCCGTCGCCCTCTGCGCGCTCCTGCTCGCCTGCCGCAAGACCGTGGCCGAGCCTCCGCGCGCGGAACCCCGCGCCGAGGCGCCGCCCGTGGACCCGTGCGCCGAGGCGCCTGTCCCGCAGGACATGTCCGAGGCGCAAGCCCGCGTCGCTGCGCGGCTGCGCTGCGGCGACGAGGCGGGCGCGCTGGCGATCCGCCGCGAGCTGCTGCGCCGCGCGCCGGACTCGACCGCCCGCGCCTTCGCGCTCGCCGAGCTCGCGCACCTGAGCGAGCGCGTCGCCGAGGCCGACGCCGCCGCCCAGGCCCTGCCGCTGACCCCGCCGACCCGGGCCGCCTACGCGCTGACCCGCGACGTGCTCGCCTACCTCGACCGCCCCGACCCCGCCCGCGGGGCCGCGCTCGCCCGCGACGTCGCCGCCGCCCTCGCCCTCGCCGTCGACGACCCGTACGTGCTCAGCCTCGCGCTGCGCTTCACCGCCGTCCACGACGCCGACCCGGCCGAGCGCGCCGCCCCGATCTGCCGCGACCGCGCCGACCCGATCCTCGAGCGCCCGCGCGACGGCGCCGCCGCGCTCGCCGCCGCCTGCGCGCGGATCGCCTTCCTGTCCGGAGAGCCAGCCGACGGCCGCCGCCGCTACGCCCGCGCCCTCGAGCTCGCCGCCGCCGACGACGCCCCCGGCCTCGCGCTCGGGTGGGCCGCCGCCGAGCTCGCCGCCGGCAACCTCGGCGAGGCCGCCCGCCTCTACGACCTCGCCGGCCGGGCCCCGTCCGCCCGCCAGCGCTACGCCGCCGCCCTCGGCCTCGGGGTCGCCCGCGCCCGCCTGCGCGACCGCGCCGCCGCCGAGCAGGCCTACCGCGCCGCCGCGGCCCTGCGCGGCGTCCCGGACCGACCTGCCCCTCCGGACAGGCTGCCGCCCGAGCTCCTGTTCAACCTCGGCTCGCTGCTCGCCGACGCCCCCGAGGCCGCCGCCCGCGACGAGGCCCGCGCCCTCCTGCGCGCCTACGCCGCCCACCCCGGCGCCGACGACCGCCGCCGCCTGCGCGCCCGCCAGCTCCTCCGCGAGCTCGGCGGCTGATCGGACAGGCTCCGGAGAACATGCCCGATCCGGCATGCCCGTACAGGCATGCCCGATCAGGCATGTCCCGAGACACCGGATCGCCCCGGCGCCCGCGGCTCACCGGATCGGCGCCACTCGCCCGTCCGCGTCGGGCGCGTACTCGAGCGGCTCCTCGTAGCGCCCGACCAGCCGCCCGAGCCCGGCGCGGCACAGCGACGCCTGGCCCGCCGGGTCGTGCCCCCAGCCCGCGATCGCGTCGAGGCAGCGGCTGTACGCCTGGAACACCGCCTCGCGGCGCTCCGCCGCGAGCGCCCGCATCTGCGCCGCCAGGCCCGCGTCGCCGGCCCGCTCGACCGCCGCGGCGACCTCCTCGAGCAGCGCCAGATCCGACTCGTACACCGCGGCCTTGCGCGTCTCGACGATCGCCGCCGCCGCGTCGCGTCCGCCGGCCTCGCCGCTCGCCTTCTCGTAGACCGCGCTCATCCGCTCGACCTCGACCTTGCGCAGGTCGAGCCACGCGCGCGAGCGCACCGGATCGAGGCTGGCCGGCGGGCGGGTCGCCAGCGCCGACTCGGCGTCGAGGTCGCCGAGCAGCAGCGCGACGCGTCGGCTCGTCGCCTGCACCTCCTCCGGCGTCACCGCGAGCAGGATCTCCTGCGTGTCGGGCCCCTCCTCGATCGCCGTCGGCAGCAGGCGCTGCGCCCGCTCGAGGTGCGCGCGCGCGCGCGCCAGCAGCTTCGGCTCGCGCGGCACCACCCGCGCCGGCATCCGGTCGCGGCCGATCTGCGCGCACAGCCCCTCCGCGACGTCGACCGGGCACGACGCCCGCAGCAGCGCCTCGGCCGCCCCCGCGTGCGCGATCGCCAGCCGGCGCGACCCGCCGTCCTTGCCGAAGCGCTCGATGTACGCCTCGATCGCCGCCGGCTCCGCGCCGGGCTTGCAGGCCGCGCGGAAGCGGATCGCCGCGGCGAGCCGGCGGTCCTCGGGGCGCCCGCGGATCATCGCCTCGACCTGCGCTTCGGGCAATGTCCCGGCGCGCAGGCTGAGCGCGAGCGAGCGCCGGCGGGCCTCGACGAGCCGCCGGTCCTCGCGCGGCGCGCGGGCGAGGAAGTCGAGGTAGCGGTCGCGGGCCGACTCGTCGTTCAGGATCCGCTCGTGCAGCCGCGCCAGCGCGATCACGGCGTCGAGCGCGATCTTCTCGACCTCGCGGTGCTCGTCGGCCACCTTCTCGAGCCACGTGATCGCCTTCTGGATCGCCCCGGCGCGCGCGTAGCAGTTACCGGCCCCGGACGCCGCCTCGGCCCGCTCCTGCGGGTCGCCGAGCTCGCCGTACAGCCCCTCGAACGCCGCCCCGCACGCCAGGTGATCGCTGCTAGCCTGCGTCTCCAGGGCCTGGGCCCACAGCGCCGCGCGGCGCAGCGACGTCGCCAGCGCCCCGATCTCGCCGTCGGCCCCGTCGATCGCGCTCGCCGCGTCGATCAGCGCCAGCCGGGCCGCCGCGCGCTCGCCCGCGCCGACGGCCTCCATCCAGCGCGCGACCAGCAGCCCGAGCAGCAGCCGCCGCGCCTCGGCGCGCCCCGGCCCGGCGATCGCCCGCAGCGCCGGCTCGGCAGCGTCCCACCGGCGGTACAGCATCAACAGCGCCGCGCGCTCGGTCGCCACCGCGATCGCCTCGGGCGTGCCCTGCAGCGACGGCTCGGCGAGGAACGTGTCGTAGGCCGACAACCACTCCGCGTCGGCCGCGGTCGGCTCCGTCGGGGCCGCGCGCGGCTGCGGCTCGGGGCAGCGCCCGCGCGGGTCCGGCACACATGTCTCTTTCGCCATGTCCCACCCGCGCGACTCGCCGTCGTGGACGCGCCGGATCGCCTCGAGCTGCTCGCGCGCCGACACGGCCGTGAGCTCCGGCGGCAGCCCGCCGGCCAGCGCCGCGCGGTGGTGCGCGTGGGCCTGGCGGTAGCCGTCGTCGGCCAGCGTGCGCTCGCCGATCTCGACCGACACGCGCTCGGCGCGGACCCACTCGAGGCGGCCCATCGCGTGGCGCAGCCGCGGCGCCTCGGCCGACGCGGGGAACAGCTCGCGCAGGTGCCGGAACGCCCGCCGCGCGAGGTCGTGGCTCTGCGCCCCGCCGGTCTCGGCGCCCTGCTCGGCCCACCGCTGGGCGACCGCCGCGAGCGCGTCGCGGGTCGTCGCCTCGCAGCGCGCGCCCTCGGCCGCGAAGTCGGGGTCGCGGCGAGCGACGACGTAGATCTGCAGCAGCCGGTCGACCTCCTCCCACAGGTAGCGGTCGGCGAGCCGGACGAGCCCGTCCTGGACCGCCTCGACCTGCTCCTCGCAGGCGAGCAGCCCGGGCGAGCTGGCTGTCCTCGTGGGCATGCCCCCGGAGACAGGCGCCTGCGCCGGCCCGCGGGCGGCGCAGGCGGCGGTCAGGGCGGCGGCGAGCAGCGCCGCGCGCCCGCGGCTGCGGTCAGTACCTCGCATCGCACCGGCTCGTATCGCCCGCGCCGAGCCACTTCTCGCGGTCCTTCTCGCAGGCGGCCCGGGCCGTCTGGCAGAAGGGCTTGTTGCCCATGTTGGTGTTGATGAAGCACCACTCCTTCGGCTCGCGCGGGCGGCTCTTGACCGCCCGGTCGATCGCCTGGAGCGCCTTGTAGTCGGCGCGGACCAGCGCCACGCCGAGGTCGCCGGACGCCGAGACGACGTCGACCCCCGGCTGCTTGCGCGCGGCCGCGACGCGCTTGTCGAAGCTCTCGGCCCCGACCTCGAACACCCCCCACAGCCCGCCCGGCGTGTCGACCTGGGTCTGCAACCCGAGCGGCCGGTTCGACACGTCGAGCGCCTGCACGATCTGGTCGAGCGGCGCCTTCCAGTCCTTCCCGTCGGGCCCGATGAACACGAGCGTGCCGTCCGCGACCTCGACGCGCCCGGCCGCGCGCGGCACGACGGGCTCCAGCAGCTTGCGCACCGTCGCGACGTCGACGTGGGTCGTCGGCATCAGCGCGACCGTCGGCTCGCCGGTCGGCGGCGACGGCGGCGTCGGCGGCGACGGCGGGACCGGCGGCACCGGCCCGACCTCGCCGGGCCCCTCGCCCTCGCGCTCCGCCGGCGCCTCGCCGCGCGGCGGCGGCGGGTCACCGTCTGTCTGCAAGGACATGGTCCCTGCGACAGCGATCAGCGGCAGGCCGAGCAGCGCCGCGACGAGCGCGAGCCTCGCCGCGCCGGCGCGCGGGCCCAGCAGCGCGCGCAGGTCGGCGAGCAGGTCGGCGAGCGCCGGGTAGCGCGCGTCGGGGTCGGGCTGCAGCCCGCGGCGCAGCACCTGCCACGCGCCGGCCGGCACGGCCGTGCGCCGCGGCGGCGCGATCACGCGGCCCTCGATCACCGCGAGCGACAGCTCGGCGTAGTTGTCGCCGCGGAACGGCCGCTGGCCGTAGAGCGCCTCGTAGGTGGCGACGCAGAACGCGAACTGATCCGAGCGGGCCGAGCTCGGGCGCGCGAGGTGCTGCTCCGGGGCCATGTACGCCGGCGTGCCGACGGCCATGCCGGTCTGGGTCAGCGTCTGCAGCAGCGCCTCGCGGCCCGGCCCGTGCGCCCCGCCGCCGGTGCCCGGGGTCGGCAGCTGGGCCGCCTCGAGGGCCGGACGCGCGAGGCCGAAGTCGAGCACGTGCGCGCGCCCGTCGGTGCCGACGAGCACGTTGTCCGGCTTGAAGTCGCGGTGGACCAGCCCGACCGCGTGCGCGGCCGCGAGGCCCTCGCCGGCCATCAACATGACCCCGAGGACATCTCGCCACGAGCGCCCGCGCGTCCGCAGCCACGCCTTGAGCGTCACCCCGTCGATCAGCTCCATGGCGATGAACACCCGGCCGCCGACCTCGCCCGCGTCGTAGACGGTGACGACGTTGGGGTGGCGGATCTTGGCCGCGGCCTGGGCCTCGCGCAGCATCCGCGAGCGGCCCTCGGTGCCGCCCTCGGCATGGGTCAGCAGCAGCTTGAGCGCGACCTCGCGGTCGAGCTGCGGGTCGTGGGCGCGGTACACCACCCCCATGCCGCCCGCGCCGATCCGCCCGGTGATCCGGTAGCGGCCGACCTCGGCGCCGATCGGCAGCTCCGCGACCTCGACGGGCGGGGCCGGCCGGACGGTCATGTCGCCCTGCAGCGTCGGGGCGCCCGAGAGCGACGCGCCCGCCCGCGCGGGCGAGGCGTTCGAGGCCCGTGTCGCCTCGAGCGGGTCGACGTCGGCCGTGCGTCCCTCCACTCCCGCGACTGTAGCCGCCCTCGCGCCCCCGCGACAACGCCCGATCGCCGCCCCGGACCGCCGCGCACGGGCGAGCGCGACCGCCGCGGCCCCCGCCCGGCCCCCTGGGGTCGCGGGGCCACCTTCGGCTGGCGGAACGGACAGCCCCCGCGCGATAGTGTCGCCGCGATGCGAGTACGCCCGGCCGCCGAGTCCGACCTGCCTGTCCTCCTCGACATGATGGAGGACTTCAACCGCCACGAGCAGATCGCGTGGGAGCGCGGCCCCGGCGAGGCGCCGCTGCGCGCGCTGATCCGCGGCCCCGAGCTCGGGCTGGTCTGCCTCGCCGAGCGTGGCGACGCGGCGCTCGGCTACGCGATCGTCACCTGGGGCTTCGACCTCGAGTGGAGCGGGCGCGACGCCTTCCTGACCGAGCTGTACGTCCGGCCGGACCGCCGCGGCGAGGGCCTCGGCGCGCGCCTGCTCGACGAGGCCCTCGCGCTCGCCCGCGACCGGGGCGCCCGCGCGATCCACCTCGTCGTCCGCCACGACAACGCCGGGGCGCGCCGGATCTACGAGCGCGCCGGCTTCGCCGCGGTCCCGCGGACGCTGATGACCCGCCGGCTCGCCTGACCGGCGGGGCATGCCCGTTCGCTCAGGTCCTCACGGGCATGTCCCCTCGGACATGCCCCGAGGCTCCCCTCACTTGCCCGAGCCGACGTTCTTGCGCTGGAGCGCGATCGCCTCCTGGTCGCCGACCGCCTCGGCCTCGGCGAGCAGCCACTTGAAGATCGGCCCCGAGATCCCGTACTCCTTGCGCTCGTTCCACAGCCACACCGCGTAGTTGCAGGCGTCGCGGTGGACGATCGGGAACAGCAAGTAACGCAGCTCCATCCCGCCGAGCGCGGCCGCCTCCTCGTACTTGCGGCGCAGGTGGTTCCACTCGCGCAGCTCCTCCGGCGACGACAGCCGGCGGTCGGCCCGGGTCCGGGCGCGCAGGTGCTCGGACCCCTGCTCGACCTCGTCGAGCAGCGTCCGGCGCAGCGCCGCGGCCGCGGCCGCCCCGGTCGGCCCGGCCGACTCGAACGCGAGGAGCGGCAGCCCGGCCGCGCGCGCGAGCCGGGCCAGGTCGTCGGCGACGAGGTTGCGCAGCCCGCCGAGCGTCAGCTCGCCGCGGGTCTGCGCGCCGATCGCCTGCGCGCGCTGGACCAGCCTGCGCTCGGCCGGCGCCCACGCGGCCTCCCACGCGGCGCACAGCTCCTGCAGCCGCGTCGCGGTCAGCCGCTTGTCGACGTCGGGCGCGTGCAGCCACAGGGCGTGCAGCGCCTGCGCGTGCGCGACCGGGTCGCCGGCGAACGCCGCGGGGTCGATCAGCGGCGGCGGCGGATCGGCCGGCGGCGGGGGCGGCCGGCGCTGGCTGAGCACCCGCGGCGCCGCGCGGGCCTGGTCGAGCAGCGGGCGCAGGACCGTTCGGCCAGGAACCAAGAGCCAGGAGATCCACAGGCCGACGTCGGTCGGGTTCGGCTCGCCGGGCAGCGCCTCGCCGCGGATCCGCGCCGCCGCGCGCGCGAGGAAGCGGGTGTACGCGGTCGCCCGGCCGTCCTGCACGCCGCGGCGGATCACCGTCGCCCAGTCGCCGCGCTCGGCCGCGTCGGCGACCAGCCACTCGTTGGCGATCCGCCGCGCCGCGGCCGGCCCGAGCTCGGGGTCGAAGTTGTCGGCGCTGAGCATCAGGTCGCGCGCGCCGGCCCGGTCGCCGCGGCCGGCCGCGAGCAGCCCGGTGGCGACGACGCCGGCGAGCCCGAGCTTGGCCGGCCCGGCGATCTTGCCCTCGAGCCAGGTCGCGAGCGCCGGCTCGTGGGCCGGCCGGTGCAGCAGCGCGAGCGCCCCGGCGAGCGCCGCCCCGCCGGTCGGGTCGCGCTCGAAGGTCGGCCGGGCCAGCCGCGCCAGGTAGAAGCTCGACCTCACCAGCCCGCCGGCGACGACCGTCCGCCGCAGCGCCGGCCACACGAGCCCGCCGAGCGCGTCGAACGCGAGCAGCAGCCACCCGCCGAGCGCGACCATCAGGATCAGCGCGCCGAGCATCGCCGCGATCAGCCGCGCGCCCGAGCCCGCGGCCTCCGGCGCGCTCGCGGCGAGCGCGGCGACGACGAGCCCCTGCCCGGCGAGCCGGACCGCGTTCACGGCCTCCTCCAGCCGAGCACGGCGAACGCCTCGGCGAGCGGCGCCGGCCCCGGGCCCGCGCTCGGCGGCGCCGGCGGCGGCTTCGGCGGCGCGGCCGGCGGCGGCAGGCTGGCCCAAAATTCATGTCCCAGGCGCCGGTCGGGGCTCCGCAGCTCGGCCATCGCCGCGCGGACCTTGTCCTCGGTGCGCGGCCGCGGCCCGACCGGCGTCGCGTAGGTCGCCGCCGACTTGAGGCCGAGGCCGAGCATGCCGAGCAGCTTCTGGCCCTCGCGCTCGACGTCGACCCGCGAGCAGTCCGGCCGCAGCCCGAGCACGTAGAACGGGTTGTCGGCGAAGCGGTCGTCGTGTTCCGGCCTGGTCGCCATGGCGCTCACCGGACCCCCGAGTCGTGGCCCTTGCGGCGGTCCTCGGCCGCGGTCGGCAGCAGCTGCCACAGCTTCTGCGTCACCCGCCGCAGCGCCTCGTTGTCGCCCTTGGCCAGCGCCTCGCGGCCCTCCTTGACCAGCGCCTGCGCCCTGGCGACGTCGGTCGCGTTGCCGACGTCGGCCGCCGCGTCCTCGAAGCGGTGCTTCCACGCGTCCGGGTGGCGCCCGTAGGCCGACGAGCCGAGCCGGCGGAGCAGCCGGAGCTGGCGCTGCAGCTCGAGCGCGTCGCGCGACTGCCGGGCCTTCTCGACCGCGCGGGCGGTCTCCTGGAACAGGCTCTGCTCGTGCGCCTGGCCGTACTCCTGGATCCACGCGGTCGCCCAGATCAGCGCCTCGCGGGCCTCGCGGTCGAGCTCCGGCCAGCGGCGGTCGAGCTCGACGCTCTCGATCGACGCGTCGACCTCGATCAGCGCGCGGCGGGCCTTCTGCGCCGCGTCGGTGTCGCCGCCCCTGGCCGCCTCGATGTCGCGCCCGGCCTCCTCGAGCGCCTGCTCGACCTTGCCGAGCCGGTCGATCGACTCGCGCGCGCCGCGGCGGAACGCGTCGGTCCGCAGCTCGCCGAGCCGCCCGCGGATCGCCGCGACCGTCGACGCCAGCACCTCGGGGTCGGCCTCCGGGACCAGGAGGTGCGCGACGTGCTCGAAGACCTGGCCGATCGCCGGGATCAGCGCGCGCGCCGACATCCGCCCGCCGCGGTCGAGCTCGATCGTCAGCTCGACCTCCGAGCCCGACGGCAGCGTCTGCTTGAGCGCCGTGCCGCCGACCTCGAGCGCGCCGACCAGCCGGCACAGGTGCGCCTGCTCGTACTCGCCCTGGACGATCGGGATCTTGATCACCGAGCCCAGGGCCCCCTTGGCGACGCTGTCGACGGTGTGCAGCGTGAACGTCCGCCGGGCCGGCAGCGGCGCGCCGCGCTCGAAGTACACCCGGACGTCGTTGCTCGCCAGCGCGACCCCGATCGTCCGCGACAGCGGCGGGTCGCTGATCGTCAGGCCCTGCACGATCGTCAGCGTCGGCGGGTCGACCGCGACCGCGTCGCCCTGCAGGTTCTTCGCCTCGAGGCGGAACACGTTCGGCTTGCGCGGCAAGAGCGACACCGGGACCACGAACGCGCCCTCCTCGTCGAACGCGGTCCACGGGCTGTCCCACAGGCCATCCCCGCGGGCGAGCCGGATCTCGGTCGGCATCGAGTTGACCGGACCTGTCCGTTCGACCAGGCGGCCGACGACGTGCGGCGTCAGGTCGGACGACATCGCCGGGTACTGCAGCCAGATCTTGGCCCCGCGGACCGGCTCGACCGCGCTCGGCCGCGCCTCGAGGCCGGCGGTCGCCGCGTAGATCGAGGCGCCCTGGGCGACGAGCGTCATCGGGTCGAGGCCCTCGGCCGGCGGGACCCCGAGCGCGTGGCTGACCAGGCGGCGCACGACCGGCATCACCGACGGCCCGCCGACCAGCACGACGCGCGTCAGCCCGCCGTCGGCGACGCCGTGGGCCTGGAGGAGCCGCCGGCACACCGCGATCGACCGGTCGACCGCCGGCGCGCACAGGCGCTCGAGCGTGGTCCGGTCGAGCGCGACGTCGAGGTCGAACGGCTTGCCGTCGACGACCAGCCCCGGCACCGTGATGCTCGCTTCGGCGACCCGCGACAGCTCGATCTTCGCCTCCTCGGCGGCGAGCTTGACCTTGCGCAGCACTCCGGCGTGCTCCGGGTTCGAGCGGCTCAGCTTGATCCCGTCGCGGGCGGCCTGCTGCAGCGCCCACTCGACGATCGCCCAGTCGAAGTCGCGGCCGCCGAGGAAGTTGTCGCCGTCGTGGCCGACCACCCGCAGCAGGCCGTCGCGCGTCTCGAGCAGCGAGACGTCGAAGGTGCCGCCGCCGAGGTCGTAGACCAGCCACGCGCCGGCGCTGTCCTCGATCGTCCAGCCGGCGGCCAGCGCCGAGGCGATCGGCTCCTGCAGCAGCTCGACCCGCTCGAACCCGGCCAGCCGCGCCGCCTCCGACGTCGCGCTGCTCTGCGGCAGCTCGAACAGCGCCGGCACCGAGATCACCGCGCGCGCCGGCGTCACCCCGAACTGGTCGTGCATGTCCGCCCGCAGCGAGCGCAGCACCTCGGCCGCCAGCTCCTCGGGCCGCCTCTCGAGCCCCGACGCCGCGAACCGGATCGTCTGCGCCGTCCCCATCAGCCGCTTGAACTCGCTACGCGTGTTGTCCGGGTCGCTGTCGAGGAAGCGGCGCGCGCGGGCGCCGACGGTGACGTTGCCGCGGCCGTCGTAGCGGACGACCGAGGGCGTGATCGGCGAGCCCTGGGCGTTGCGCACCAGGGTCACTTTCTCGCCGTCGAACACGGCCGCCGTGGAGTTCGTGGTGCCGAGGTCGATGCCGACGTAGAGGGGGGCGGTGCTCATCGCGGGCAAGTGTACCCGAGGCGACTATCCGCGGCGGCGCAGGCGGTCGAGCGTGACGCCCGCGCTCGCCCCGAGGCCGACCAGCGCGAGGTGCAGCGGCCAGTCCCCGCCCCGCCCGCGCGCCGGCTCGCCGGGCCGCCAGCGCAGGTGCACCACCCCGGCGCTCCACGGCCCGCACAACCCCTCGACCAGCGCCCGGACCTCCGGCTCGCCGAGCCCCGGCGGCGCCCGCCCGACGACGACGACCGCCCCCGGGTCGCCGGCCCGCGGCAGCCGCACCTCGACGCGCAGATCCGCCGCCCCGAGCGCCGCGAGCGTGTCCGCGACGGCGGCCGCGCGCGCGAGCTCCTCGCGGGCGCGTTCGCCTGCGCGCGTCGGCACGAGCGCGGGATCGCCGTACAGCGCGGCCTTGCCCCCCGCGGCGGCGGGCTCGCCGGCGCGCGGCGCCTCGCAGGCGGACAGGCTCGCCGCCACCGCGGCTGCCCCGAGCACCCTGGCCCTTCGCGCATGTCCCCAAAAACTCACGGCTCGTCGTCCTCGCCGGCCGGGGCCTCGCGGCCGGCGAGCAGGTCGCCGAGCCGGCGCAGCACCCGCTGGTGGCGGCGGGAGATCGTGCTGACGCTGGTCGCCTGCTCCGCCGCGTGCTCGGTCAGCGTCGCGCCGCGGACGTAGATCGCCTCGATCAGCGCCCGCTCGGCCGGCGCGCAGCGCAGCAGCGCCGCGCGCAGCGACAGCCGCACCTCGGGCCCGAGCGCGTCGTCGTCGTCGTTGAAGACCCGCGAGACGATCACCGCCGCCGTGACCTCGCGGATCAGCTCCTCCGCGTCGCCGGCGCGCTCGCCGAGCCCGCGCGGGTCGTCGGGCGGCCGCAGCCGCAGCTCCGCCAGTTCCTGCGTCACCCCGAGCACGTGCAGCGCCCGCCGGGCGCGCCGGTGGTCGGGGAACGCGTTGCGGGCCGCGTCGATCATCGCCCCGCGGACCCGGTAGAACGCGTACGCGGCGAACGGCGTGCCCGAGGCCGGGTCGTAGCGCAGGGCCGCGCGCGCGAGCGCCTCGTAGCCGGCGCTCTCGCACTCGTCGAGCGGCAGGCCGACGACGCAGCGCAGCCCGCGGGCGATCCCGGGGACCCGCGGGGCGAAGCCCTCGATCAAGGCGCGCTGATCGGCGCTGAGGCGAGACTCGTGGGGTGGGCACACGGGACGACTCCTTGTCGAACCCGACGCCGGCGCGAGGTGGCCGTCAGTTGCCGGCCGCCTCCTGGCTGTCGAGGATGTGCTTGCGCAGCGCGCCCTTCTGCTCGTCGGTGAGGTTGAAGAAGCGGACCGCCATGTCGCCCGCGCCGGCCCGGATCACCACCCCGGACAGCGGCAGCGCGGCCGCCAGCGCCGGGAAGCTGAGCACCAGCGCGACCTGCTGCCCCGGCTCCTCCCACGCCGGCCCGGCGAACTTGCACCCGCCGAGGCTCAGGTCCTCGAGCGTCCGGGCCAGCACGACCTCCTGGCCGATCACGTCGGCGTGCGCGTGGATCCGCAGGCGGGGGTGGAAGCGGGCGTCCGTCACGCCGCGATGATAGCGCCTGCGCGCGCCCGCGATCGTCCCGGCGTCACGGCGGCGCCAGCGACGGCCTGACAGCGACCACGGGCCCGGCGTGCCAAAATGGCAAACGCCCGCGCAAGGACGCGTGCGGTAAGTCCTTGAACACAGGCGCGAAGTGTAGGAAAGCCACGCGTGGCCGCTCCTTTGCACGACGCGGCTCGCTCCATCATGCCCGGACGCCGCCTCCCCATCCTCGCCCTCGCCGCGCTGCTCGCCGCGCCCGTCGTCGCCGGTTGCAAGAACACCACGCTGATCCCGGGCACGGAGATCCCGGACACGCCGGACAACCGCGAGATCCTCCAGGTGCTCGAGCGCTTCCGGACCAGCTTCGTCCGCCAGGACGCCGCCGCGATCCTCACGACCGCCCACCCGACCTACTACGACGAGTCCGGCACCGACGACCCGAGCGACGACATCGTCTACGAGGAGCTCGGCCCGATCCTCCGCAAGCGGATCGCCCAGATCGAGTCGGTCCGCTTCACCGTCGAGTACCTCGACATCTACATCCGCCGCAACCGCGCCACCGTGAACGTGTGGATCGACTCGAGCTTCCGCCTCAAGCCGATCCTCGGCGACGACGGCCTGCCCCGCTTCCCGCCGCGCGTCGTCCCCAAGCAGGACTACGCGAAGTTCGAGCTGATCCGCGAGGGCGACTCCTGGCTGATCACCAAGGGCATCTGAACTCGTGCGGGCGTGCGGGGGCGGGCTCGTGCGGGGATCGAGTCGCCCCGACGTGCTGATTGCCGGCCACTCCTCGCTAGCGGGCGGGCATGCGGTCCGGCGCCCAGGCTTCGGCATCGGGGTCGACGTGCTGATTGCCGGCCACTCCTCGCTAGCGGGCGGGCCTGCGGTCCGGCGCCCAGGCTTCGGCAATGGGGTCGACTTCGTCGCCCCCATTCGCCTGTAGATGGGCGCCGGACCGCAGGCCCGCCCGCAGGCACGGACCGACCGTGAGAAGCGGCTCGCCGGCCCCCGGCTCCGCTGAGAGCTGTCCTTCCGACCAGGCCTCCGCCGCGGGTCGGACGCTCGTCCCTCGCGCCCGCTCCGCGGCCCCCTCGAGGCCCAGGCCGGCTCCCTCCCAGAGCAAGCCCTCGTGGTCGCGCCGGCGGTTCAGCGCGACCGCCACGACGTCGACCGCGCCCAGCAGCTCCCCTGCACAATCCACCTGTCCTCATAGACAGCAGCGGTGCAACAGCTCACCCGCACCTGCCTGAAAAGCCAGCCGCCGCCACACACCCGAAGGGCCTCCGGAGTGGCTCACCGATCGCGTCGCGGTCCGACATCGAGGAGCCGGCTGCACCGTCGAGAGGGCCGCGAGCCGGGCGCGAGGAACGAGCAACCGTCTCGCGGCTGAGGCTTCGTCCTCACGGCGCCTCTCAACGGAGCGACGGACCGTCGACGACGCAGATCACGAAGTCGGCGGGCATCGGGCCGGGGATGCGGGGCTTCGTCCATCTGCAGGCGATTGGGGGCGACGAAGTCGACCCCAATGCCGAAGCCTGGACGAAGCCCCGCATCCCCGGCCCGATGCGAGCTGCCTTCGGCAAGTTGCCCCCCGCGCCCGCCGGATGCCCCCGCGCTCAAGCCCTCGGATCGACTCCAGGAAGCGCCCGGCACGTATCGAGGATCCACCGCTGCAGCGCCATGTACGGCGACGCGTAGGCGACGTGTGACCCGCCCTTGAGGTCCTGATCGAGCCGGACCAGCGACGCGTACGCGGTGCGCAGGCGCGCCTCGTTGAAGCCGCGCGCCTGCGTCTCGAGCTGGCGGGCCAGGAACGGCGGCAGCTTGGTCGCCTCGGCGACGCGGCCCGGGTTGACCTTCGCGGTGAAGATCAGCCGGATCTGGCGGGACAGCATCGCCAGCGTCTGCATCGCCACGCCGGCGTCGCGCTCGCCGGCGGAGAACATCCGCGCGAGCACCGACAGCGCGACCCCGGCGTCGCCGCGGCCGACCGCGTCGGTCAGGTCGAAGATCTTCGCCTCGCGGGTGTGCGCGACGATCGCCTCGACGTCGGCCAGGCGGACCGGCCCGTCGCCGGCGTGCAGGATCGCCTGCTCGAGCGCCGCCAGCAGCTCGCTGCGCCCGGTGCCGACCGCGGCGACCAGCGCGGCCGCGGCCTCCGACGCGATCTTCTTGCCACGCGCCTGCGCCTCCGCGGCGACGAAGCCCGTCGCCTCGTCGTCGCGCTTCATCGCCTCGAACTTGTGCGCGTAGCCGCCGGCCTTGCACGCCGTGACCAGCTTCGAGCGGCCGTCGATCCCGCCGCCGCTGATCACCAGCACCGTCGTCGGGCTCGGCGCCTTGATGTAACCCGCGAGCGCGTCCATCGCCGCCGCCGCGGTCGACTCCGCCTCCGGCCCCTTGCCGAGGTCGTCGGGGTTGGCGAGCTCGACGAGCCGCCACTTGCTCATCATCGGCACCTGCGCGCAGGCCGACAGCACCGGCCCCGCGCCGGTCAGGTCGGCGCCGTCGAACCGCTCGTGGTTGAACGCCGCCATCGCCTGCGCGGTCGGGTCGTCGGGCGGCACGATCACCTTGCGCAGCGCGTGCACGATCGTCTTGATCGCCGCCGGCTCGTCGCCGTGGAGCACGTAGACCGGGTCGAGCTTGCCCGCGAGGATCTTCTTCTCGAGCGCGCGGACCTCGTCGCTCACGTCGCCCCTGCCCCCTCGGCCTGCCCGCCCGGCGGCGCGTCGAGGGCGACCACCACCTCGACCTCGGGCGTCATCGGCATCATGTCGAACGCCGCCGCCGCGACGACGCGGTGCCCCGCCGCGAGCAGCGGCCCGAGGTCGCGGGCCAGCGTCGCCGGGTCGCACGAGACCATCACCGTGCGCCCGCGAGCGACCCGCGCCAGCGCCCGCGCGCCCGCGAGGCCGAGGCCGCCGCGCGGCGGGTCGAGCACCACGCTGTCGAACCCGCGGCCCTCCTCGGCGAACTTGACGAGCGCCCGCTCGGCGTCGCCGCGGCGGACCTGGATCTCCGCCTGTCCCTTCGCGCGTGTCTGCTTGGCCAGGCGGAGCAGCGCCGCCGCCGACTCGCGCTCCGACTCGACCGCGACGATCTCGGCGGCCTCGCGCGCGAGCGCGCGCGTGAAGTTGCCGGCGCCGGCGAACAGCTCGAGCACCCGTCGGCCGCGCGCCTCGGCGAGCTCGCGGACCCGCCGGACCAGCGCGGCGTTCTGCGCCGCCTGGGCCTGCGCGAACTCGAAGGGACCTGTCCGCACGGACAGGCCGTCGGGGCCCTCCGGATCGAGCGCGAGCCGGCCCTTGCCGACCACGAGCTCGCGCCGCCCGCCGCGGACGACCACGCCGACGACGACCTCGTCGAGCGCCGCCTGCAGCGCCGCGCGCAGCTCGACCTCCTCGGGGTCCTCGTGCCGCGGCGCGACCCCGGGGATCCCGAGCACGACCGCCGATCCGTCGCTCAGCATCGTCAGCTCGCCGCGGTCCGGAAGGATCGACGCGAGCGGCCGCACCCGCCCGATCGCGTGCCGCAGCGGCGCGTCGAGGACCGGGCACACGTGCCCCTCGACGATCTCGTGGGTGTGCGCGCGGAAGAACCCGAGCGCCAGCCCGTCCGGCCGCCGCTCGAAGTGCAGGCGGGCGCGCCGGCGGTAGCCGAGCGCCTGCGGGCTCGCCACGACCTCGGGCACCGCGATCCCGAGCCGCCGCAGCTGCCCCTCGGCGATCTGCCGCTTGAGCTCGGCCTGCGCCTCCGGCCGCACGTGCGACCAGCCGCACCCGCCGCAGGTCGGCCGGTCGACCTCGGCGCGCGCCGGCCCGGGCGCGAGGACCCGGACGACCCGGCCGCGCAGCATGTTGCGGCGCTCCTCCGTCCTGACCACGAGGACATGGTCCCCGGGCAAGGCCCCTTCGACCAGCCAGATCCGGCCCTCGCCCTCGCTGCGACCGACCCCCTCGCCACCGTGGGCGATCCCGTGGATCCGGACGACCTGGCCGGCGGTGGGCGCCTCGCCCGCCGCGGCCTCCGTGGCCTCGCTCGACATCGCCTACTTGTCCTTCTTCTTGCTGGTCTCCTCGGCGTTGACGTCGATCACGCGCTCGCGGGCCGGCCGCTGCTTGCTGTCCCCCTGGACCTGCGCGAACGGGAAGGAGCCCATGAACCCGCCGGGACCGCCGGGACCGCCGGGACCGCCCGGACCGCCGGGACCGCCGCCGCGCTGCGCCGCCTGCTGGGCCTGCTGCATCGCCTGCATCGCAGCCTGGAGGTTGGCGAGCGGGCCGGTCGGCTTCGGCTTCGGCGCGAACACCGAGATCGCGGCGAACACCGCGGCGCCGATGCCGAGCACGTAGGTCGCCGGATCGGAGCCGCGCGACACGCTGCAGGCGACCGCGCCGAGCCAGAAGAAGAACAGGATCATCGCCAGGCAGCCGGCGCCGCGGGCGATCCCGAACAGGCCGAGGATCGCCACCGCCGCGCCGCCGATCATCACCAGCGTCGGCAAGTACACCGGCGGTCCGCTGACGAACAGGCCGACGATCACGATCACCGCGCCGACGAGGAACAGCGAGAAGCGCCGCTGCATCTCCTTCTTCATCAGCTCCATCGCGTCGGGCGGGAGCTTGCTGAGGTCGAAGGGCATCTGGGGCGGGACTTGGGCCATGGGGACCTGCTCTTTGTAGCTCTAGCCGGCGCTCTGGGCGAACCGGCGGGCGATGTCGCGGCTGATGACGATCCGCTGGATCTCGCTGGTGCCCTCGAAGATCCGGGTGACGCGGACGTCGCGGAGGTAGCGCTCGACCGGGTACTCGCGGGTATAGCCGTAGCCGCCGAGGACCTGGACGGCGCGGTCGCAGGCGGTCCAGCCGCGCTCGCTGGCGGCGAGCTTGGCGATCGACGCCTCGCGGGCGAACGGCTGGCCCTGCTCCTTGAGCCAGGCGGCGCGCAGCGTCAGCAGGCGGGCGGCCTCGAGCTCGGTGGCGCTGTCGGCGAGCAGCCACTGGATCGCCTGGTAGTCGCCGATCGGGCGCCCGAACTGCTGCCGCTCGAGCGCGTAGTCGCGGGCGAAGTCGGTGGCGGCCAGGCCGCAGCCGAGCGCGAGCGCGGCGATGCCGATCCGGCCGCCGTCGAGCGCCATCATCGCCACGCGGAAGCCCTTGCCCTCCTCGCCGAGCAGCGCCTCGGGGCCGAGCGCGACGTCGTTGAACTCGAGCGGCGTGGTCGTGCTCGCGTGCTGGCCGGTCTTGTGCTCCGGCTTGCCGCGGACGAGCCCCGGCGCGTCGCCGCGGACGAGGAACGCCGAGATCCCCTGCGAGCCCGGCGCGTCGCTGGTCCGCGCCCACACGACGAACAGCCCCGCGTCGGTGCCGCTGGTGATCCACAGCTTCTGGCCGCTGAGCACCCAGCCGCCGCGCCCGTCCGGCCGCGCCCGCGTGCGCATGCCCGCGGGGTCGCTGCCGGCGCCGGACTCGGACAGCGCGAAGCCGCCGACGACGTACTCGCCCGAGCACAGCCGCGGCACGTGCTCCTGCTGCTGCTCCGGCGTGCCGAACGCCGCGACCACCTCGGCGACCATGTTGCTGACGGTCATCGCCACCGTCGTGCCGGCGCACGCGCGCGCGAGCTCGACCACCGCCAGCGCGTAGGCGACCGCGCCGGCCTCGACCCCGCCGAGCCGCTCCGGCACGTTGATGCCCAGAAGGCCGAGCTCGGCCGCCTCGGCGAGGCTCTCGCGCGGGAAGCCCCCGCTCGCGTCGAGCTCGGCCGCCCGCGGCGCGAGCGTCCGCGCGGCGAACTGCCGGGCCGTGGCGACGATCATCTCCTGCGCTTCGGTCGGGGTGAAGTCGATCACGGGCGAGCTCCTGACTGGCGGGACAGGTTGCGACGGACAGGTTGCGACGGGCAGGTGACGGAGGACAGGTGACGGAGGACAGAGGACAGCCTACGACGGACAGCGCGCGCGGGCCACGGCGTGCGACCGGGCGCCGCCCCGGCCGGGCGGCCTCAGTACGACTCGCCGACCTTGCCGGTGTACGTGTAGACGTACTCGACCTCGGGCGGCGGGTCGAACTCCCACTTGAACGCCGACTCCTCGACGCAGGTCGGGAACAGCGTGGCGTCGCGCGGCTTGAACTTGTCCTTCGGCACGCCCTTGGGCGGCTTGCGCTCCTTGATGTCGATCGCGTTCATGTTGACCTTGGTCACCTTGCCCGCGGTGTTGATCGTGACCTCGACCGAGAAGGTGCCGGCGATCCAGCGGTTCTCGTAGGCCTCCATGTCCTTCTGGAGGCAGCGGCCGAAGTCGCGCTCGTAGACGTTCTCGAGGGTGTCCTGGATCGACGCGAGGACCTTGGGCGAGACGCTGCCCTTGGTCTCGCCGCCGTACTCGGACAGGCCCTCCTCCGCCTTGACCATGTCCTTGTCGTATTCGGTCTTCTGGTACTCGGCGTAGAGGTTGTCCTCGTTCTTGTCCATCTTGTCGCGCTGGCGCGAGGCGCAGCCGGGGGCGGCGAGCGAGGCGGCGAGCAGGAGCAGGGTCGTGGTGCGCATGGGTGGTCTCCTCGGGGCGATCTTTGCCATGATAGCGTGCGGGGGCGCCGCGGTCACTTGCGCTTGAGCAGGCCGGCGGAGATGACGACCCGCTGGATCTCGCTCGTGCCCTCGTAGATCTCGGTGATCTTGGCGTCGCGGAAGTGCCGCTCGACCGGGTACTCGGTGACGTAGCCGTTGCCGCCGAACACCTGGATCGCGTCCTTGGCGACCTTGTTGGCCGTCTCCGAGGCGAACAGCTTGGCCATCGAGCTCTCGACGGTGTGGCGCTGGCCGCGGGCCTTCAGCGAGGCGGCCCGGTAGGTCAGCAGGCGGGCGGCGTCGATCGCGACCTCCATGTCCGCGAGCATGAACGCGATCGCCTGGTGGTCGATGATCCGCTTGCCGAAGGTCTTGCGGTCGAGCGCGTACTCGGCGGCGGCCTCGAACGCCGCGCGGGCGATGCCGAGGGCCTGCGCGGCGATGCCGATCCGCCCGCAGTCGAGCGTCGCCATCGCCACCTTGAAGCCCTGCCCGACCTGCCCGAGCACCTGGTCGGCCGAGACGCGGTGGTCGGTGAAGAAGATCTGGCACGAGTGGCTGGCCCGGATCCCGAGCTTGTCGTCCTTCGGCCCGCGGCTGACGCCCTCGGCGTGCATGTCGACGACGAACGCCGTGATCCCGTGGTTGCCCTTCTCCGGCGCGGTCATCGTGAACACGATGCCGGTGTCGGCCTGCGGCCCGTTGGTGATCCAGTTCTTGACCCCGTTGATCACGAAGCCGTCGCCGTCGCGCACCGCCGTGGTCTTCTGCGCCGCCGCGTCGCTGCCTGCGTTCGGCTCGCTGAGCATGAAGCAGCCGAGCTTCTCGCCGCGGGCCAGCGGCGCCAGCCAGCGCTGCTTCTGCGCCTCGGTGCCGAACTTGCTCAGCGGGTCGCACACGAGCGAATTGTTGACGCTCATGATCACGCCCGTCGACGCGCAGGCGGCCGAGACCTCCTCCATCGCGATCACGTACGAGATCGGGTCGAGGCCCGCGCCGCCGTACTGCTCGGGCACCTCGATGCCCATCAGCCCGAGCTCGGCCATCCGCGCGACCAGCTCCTTCGGGAACCGGTGCTCGCGGTCGAGCTCGGCCGCGAGCGGCTTCACCTCGCGCGCCGCGAACTCGCGGACCATCTGCTGCAGCGCTTGTTGCTCTTCGGTCAGGGACAGGTCCATCGCGGTCTCCGGGGACAGGGTCGAAGGGTCAGGAACGAACGGACAGGCGCGCCGGAGCGGGCGGGCTCACGACGGCTCGAAGTCGCCGACGAACTGCGCCTTGCGCTTGGCGAGGAAGGCGGCCATGCCCTCCTTCTGGTCGGCGGTGGCGAACAGCCCGGCGAACGCCTCGACCTCGAGCGCGTTGGCGTGGGGCAGCGGCAGGTCGGCGCCGGCGTGCAGCACCCGCTTGGCCTCGGCGACGGCGACCGGGCCCATCTCGGCGATCTTCTTCGCCGCCGCCACCGCCGCGGGCACGAGCTCGGCGAGCGGCAGCACGCGGTTGGCGAGGCCGATCCGCAGCGCCTCGGCGGCGTCGATCGTATCCCCGGTCAGGCACAGCTCGAGCGCGCGGGCGAGGCCGACGCGGCGGAGCAGCCGCTGCGTCCCGCCGAAGCCCGGGATCACGCCGAGCTTGACCTCGGGCTGGCCGAACTTCGCGTTCTCGCTCGCGTAGACGAAGTCGCAGGCGAGCGCGACCTCGCAGCCGCCGCCGAGCGCGAAGCCGTTGACCGCCGCGATCGCCGGGATCCTCAGGGCCGCGAGCGCGTCGGCGACGGCATGCCCCTTGCGGCTGAACTCGCGGGCCTCGTCGACCGACATGCCGGACATCGCGGCGATGTCGGCCCCAGCGATGAAGCTCTTCTCGCCGGCGCCGGTCAGCACCAGCGCGCGCACCTGCCCGCGCCGGGCCGCCGCCGCGGTGTCGGCCAGCGCCGCGGCGAGCTCGGCGATCACCGCCGGGCTGAGCGCGTTGAGCACCTTCGGCCGGTTGATCGTCAGGACGCGGACGCCGTCCTCGTCGCGGACCAGCAGGGTCTCGAAGGCGGTCATCTCACTTGCCCTTGCTGCTGTAGTCGTAGAAGCCGCGCCCGGTCTTGCGGCCGTGCCAGCCGGCGGCGACGTGCATCCGCAGGATGTTGGCCGCGCGGTACTTGTCGTCGCCGAGCTCGCGGTGGAGCACGTCGGCGATCGCCAGGCAGGTGTCGAGGCCGATCAGGTCGGCCAGCTCGAGCGGACCCATCGGGTGGTTGAGGCCGAGCTTGGCGCCGGTGTCGATGTCCTCCGGCGTGCCGAGGCCCTCCTGCAGCGCGAAGCAGGCCTCGTTGATCAGCGGGATCAGCACGCGGTTGACCAGGAAGCCCGGGCAGTCCTTGCTGGTGATCGTCGTCTTGCCGAGCCTCTGCGCCAGCGTCACCGTGGCCGCGTAGACCGGGTCCGCCGTCTGCAGGCCGCGGATGATCTCGACCAGCTTCATCAGCGGGACCGGGTTCATGAAGTGCATGCCGACGACCCAGTCGGGCCGCCGGGTCTGCGCCGCGAGCAGGGTGATGCTGATCGAGCTGGTGTTGGTCGCCAGCACCGCCCCGGGGGCCAGCGCCGCGTCGAGCTCGCGGAACAGCTTCTTCTTGAGCTCGATGTTCTCGGTCGCGGCCTCGACCGCGAACTCGGCCGAGGCGAGGCCGGCCGCGCCGACCGTCGCGGTGATCCGCTCGACGGCCGCCGCGCGGGCGTCCTCGGCGAGCTTGCCCTTCTCGACCAGCCGCGCGAGCTGCTTGGCGATCCCCGCCTTGCCCGCGTCGGCGCGCGCCTGGTCGACGTCGGCCAGCAGCACGCGGTAGCCGGCCTGCGCCGCCACCTGCGCGATCCCGGCGCCCATCTGGCCCGCGCCCAGCACGCCGATCGTGCGGACGCCGGCGAGGATCTCGTCAGCAGTTGTCCCTTGGGTCATGTCGGTTCCTCGGTGCCTCTCGGTCGGTCGCTCGAAAAAAGTAGTCGTCAGCGCTCGATCATCAGCGCGACCGCCTCGCCGCCGCCGATGCACAGCGACGCGACGCCGCGGCGCTTGCCCTCCTGCTTGAGGGCGTACGCCAGGGTGACGAGCACGCGGGCGCCCGAGCAGCCGATCGGGTGCCCGAGGGCGATCGCGCCGCCGCGGACGTTCAGGCGGTCGTGCGGGATCCCCAGCTTGTCGCCGTTGACCAGCGCGACGACCGCGAACGCCTCGTTGAGCTCCCACAGGTCGACGTCGGCGACGGTCTTGCCGGTGCGCGTGAGCAGGCGCTCGATCGCCCCGGTCGGCGCGGTCGTGAACCACTCCGGCGCCTGCGCGTGGCCGGCGTCGCCGACGATCGTCGCCAGCGGGGTGATGCCGCGGCGATCGGCCTCCTCGCGCGACATGACGACCACCGCCGCGGCGCCGTCGTTGATCGTCGACGCGTTGCCGGCGGTGATCGTGCCGTTCTTGTCGAACGCGGGCCGCAGGGTCGGCAGCTTGTCGATGTCGCCCTTGAACGGCTGCTCGTCGGTGTCGACCAGCGTCGGGCCCTTCTTGCCGGGCACCTCGACGGCGACGATCTCCTCGCGGAACTTGCCCTCCTTGACCGCGGCCTGGCCCCGCCGGTAGCTCTCGGCGGCGTAGCCGTCCTGGCGCTCGCGCGGGATCTGGCACTCGCGGGCGCACAGCTCGCCGGCCATGCCCATGTGGAAGTTCTTGTCGGGATCCCACAGGCCGTCGTGGACCATGCCGTCGACCAGCGAGCCGTTGCCGAGGCGGTAGCCGGCGCGCGCCTGCGGCAGCAGGTACGGCACGTTGGTCATGCTCTCCATGCCGCCGGCGACGATGATCTCCGCGTCGCCGGCGCGGATCGCCTGGGCCGCGAGCATGACGGCCTTGAGGCCGGAGCCGCAGACCTTGTTGATCGTGACGCAGCCGACGTGGTCGGGGACGCCGGCGCCGCGGCTGGCCTGGCGCGCGGGCGCCTGGCCCTGCCCGGCCGGGAGGACGCAGCCCATCAGGACCTCGTGGACGTCCTTGCCCTCGACGCCGGCCCGCTGGAGCGCTGCCCGGATGGCGACGCTGCCGAGCTGGTGCGCGGCGAGCGGCGAGAACACGCCCTGAAACGCGCCGATCGGGGTTCGAGCTGCACTGGCGATCACGACTTCGCGGGCCATCGACGTTCCTCCACATCGCCCTGGAGAGGGCGGCGAAGCTCGCTTAGCACGCGGCCATGGCCGATCTGAAGGCCAACGCGAGGGACCGCTCCCGCGCGGGTGTTGTGATGACTCACGGGCAGCCGCGCCGGCAGCGAGGTGTGCCGGCGAGTCCTGCCGCGGAAGGCCTCTCCGGAGCGAGAAGAAGCCGGCGAGCGACCGACCCCGACGACCGCCCCGCGCACAGCGCGCGCACGGCCGCCGACTGGTCGCTTTGGGGTTGACGGCGAGGGCGAGAGCAGGTAGTCACTTTGGCCCCTCTGCCGGGGTAGCTCAGATGGTTAGAGCGAGGGATTCATAACCCCTAGGTCGGCGGTTCGATTCCGCCCTTCGGCACCAAGGACAAGAGACCCGCCTCCCCGAGGCGGGTTTTTTGTTGGCCGCTCGCCTGTCCCGGCGGGCAGGTCCTGCGCGCCGCCGAGCGCCCGGCGGCGAGCACCTGGCTCGGCGGCCAGGCCCGAGGACGGCAGCGTCCAGCCCCGCCCGGAGCTGGCGACGCCGACCGGCCGCGCGTCGATGGGAGCGTCGAGTCGCGCGAGCGTCGACCTGGCTTTTCGAACATGAGTTCCGCGCGCGCCTGACGACCGGAGCACGGGGACGGCGCCTGACCTCTCGGACAGATCGGTCCGCCCCTGCCCTCACCTGCCCCTTCGGCGAGGTGGGTCGTCGCGCCCCTGCCCTCGAGGACAGGCGACCCCCCCCGCGCAGTCCACTGTCTTCTCGGACAGGTTCACGCATCTGGCCCCCTGCCCTTTCAGGCATGTTCCGCGCGCCCTGCCCGCGCGGACGCGTCGGCTCAGGGCTTCTTGAGGCCGCCCGGAGGCTTGCCCGGGACCGTCGGGCCGGCGGGCGTCGGGCCGCCCGGCGCCCGCGACGGGGCGGCCGCGGGCCCGGGGGCCGGCTTGCTCGCCGTCGGACCGGCGAGCGGCGACGGAGCAGGCCTGCCGGCCGCCGGCGGTGCGGGCTTCGCAGGGGCGCTCGTCGATCTGTCCCCGGGGTCAGCCGGCTGGGCGGGCGTGGGGGCGCCGGTCGCGGGGGACCCGACCAGCGGCGAGGGTCCGCGACCGGACCCGTCGCTCGGCCAGGCCTCGTTGTCGAGCACCTCGACGACCAGGCGTCCGGGCGCTGCGCCGATCGACTTGCTCGTGCCTGGCAGCGGACCGCCGGGCAACGGGACGTCGAACAGCCCGCTGCGCCCGCGCGACTCGCCGCCGAGGCCCGGCGGGGCGCTCGGGCCTGCGACCGGCCGGGGCGCCGGGCTGGCCGCAGGGACAGCTTCGCCGGCCGACGCCGCGGGCTTCGGCGCCGCGACCGGAGGCGCCTCGGGCTTCGCGGGCGCCGCGACCGGAGCCTCGACCTTCGCGGGCGCGGCCGCTGGTGCGCCGCCCGTCGGCTTGCCCGCGGGCGGCGCGACCGCAGGCGCCTCGACCTTCGCAGGCGCCGTTGCGGGTGCGCCGCTCGGCTTGCCCGCGGGCGCACCGGCAGGAGCCTCGGTCTTCGCGGACGCAGCCGGCGCGCCGCTCGTCGGCTTGCCGGCGGTCGCGGTCGCGGTCGGTGGGCTGACCGATGGGACAGCCGGCCCGGCCGCTCTGGCCGAACTGGCGACGGGCCCGCCGACCGGCGCAGCCGTCGACTTCCCGGCGGGCTTCTCCGCGACGACGCCGGAGCTCGCCGCCCCTGCGGCTCCCGCGGCCGAGCTGGCCGCAGGGACCGTCGTGGCGGCGGCCTTCGCCGGCGTGCCGCTCCCGGGCTTGCCCGCAGCCCCGGCGGCGAGCGGAGCGCCCGCGCCGGGAGAACTGGCCGATGAGACAGCCGTCCCACCCGGGCCATCCGCCGGCTTCGCCGGCGCGCTGACCGACGGGACAGCCGCGCCCGCCGGCTTCGCGGGCGCGCCGCCGCCCATGGCGACCGGTGCACCGGCGCCCGGAGACACGATCGGCGGGCTGACCGACGGGACAGCCGGAGCGCTCCCCGACCTCGCCGGCGCGACGACCGGTGCGCCCGCACTCGGCGAGACCACCGGCGGGCTGACCGACGGGACAGCCGGAGCGCTCACCGACGGCGCCGCCGCGGGGACGACCGGCGCGCCGACGGCCGGCGCGACGACCGGAGCGCCCGCACTCGGCGAGACCACCGGCGGGCTGACCGACGGGACAGCCGGCGCGCTCCCCGACTTCAGCCCCCCGGACACGACCGGCGCGCCGGCGGCGGGCGGGCTGACCGATGGGACAGCCGGCCCCTCCCCCGCCTTCGCCGCGGCGGCCCCCGGCGAGGGCTTGCCCGCGCCCGGCGGCGCGGCCGCCGGCTTGCCCGGAGACGGGCTGCTGGCGACGACCGGCGCGGCCTTGTTCGCCTCGTCCGTCCGCCCGGCGGGCGGGCTGGCCTCGGGGACAGGCGCAGCCTCGGCCCTCGGCGGCTCGGCGGCGGGCTTCGCCGTCGGCAGCGACAGCGACTTGACCTCGAACTTCATCGTCGGGGCCGCCGGCCCCTTGCGCGCGGACGCGCCCGAGCTGGCTGTCGGGACAGGCCCGATCGGCGGCGAGCCCGGCCCCGCGGCCGGCGCGGCTCCCGGCGGCCGGAAGGTCCCGCCGAGCCCCGGGAGACCGGTCGGCGGCGTCTTCGCGGCGACCGGCGCGACCGGAGCGACCGGCGTCGCGGCGACCGGCGCCTTCGCAGCAGGCGGCCCGGCCTTGCCGACCGCCGGGAACGCCCCGGTCGCCCGCGGCGCCTCGGGCACCCCCGCGGGCCGCGTCGGCGCGGCCGGCTCGGGCCTCGCGGGCGGCTGGCCGGCCCTCCCGATCGCCGGGTAGGACGCGGTGGTCTGGGCGCGCCCAGCACCTGGCCCGGCGTTCATGCCCGCGAGGACCTGACCTCCGGGCCCTGGCCCAGCGGGCATGGCCAGGCGTTCGACCGGGAAGCTCACGCGCACCGTGTCCTCGGTCGCGCTCGGCTCGTCGGTGTCGACGTCGATGTCGGTGTCGTCGCCGCCGTCGTCCTCCTCGGACTCGAACTCCTCGAGCTCCTCGGCCGCCTCCTCGTACTCCTCGCCGGCCTCCTCCGCCTCCGCCGCGCCCGCGTCGGCCGCGCCCTCTGCGGCCTCGTCCTCCACGGCCGACGCCGCGGCCGACGCCTCGGTGTCGACCGCGACCTCGCCGGCGTCCTCCGTGTCGACCGCGACCTCTTCCTCGGCTGCCGGCGCGGGCTCCGGCCGCACCACCGGGATCGCGGTCTCGGACGCGTCGACGGCGATGTCGACCTCCGCGTCCGACTCGGGCCTGGCCGGGATCCCGAGCGACGCACGGCGCTCCTCGAGGATCCGGCGCAGCTCGGCGCGGCCCTCCTTGGTCAGCAGCGTCTTGGTGCGCGCGCGCCGGCCCTCGCCGCCGCTCGGCCCGCGGCCCTCGGCGATCGCCCTGGCCCGCAGCGCGTCCTCGTCGAGGCCGACGTCGATGTCGAACTCGCCGCTGCGCCCCGTCGCCTCGGCGAACGGCCCCCCGGCCCGCCGCGGCGCCGGCTCGGGCGCCTCGGGCAGGCTCCGCGGCCGCACCGACACCGCCTGCGGGTCGGTCTTCGGGCGCGACTCGTGGGGCGTCGGCTGGGCCGGTCGGGCCGCCTGGGCCGGCTGGAGGCGGGCCGGCGGCGCCTTGGCGGCCAGCGACGCCTCCTCCTCGAGCAGCTGCGCGAGGACGTCCTGGACGACCACCCGCATCACGTTCGCGCTCGGCCAGCGGTTGGCTGGCTCGAAGGCCAGGGCGCGATCGATCAGCTCGATCAGCGGGCCCGGCAGGTCGGGGCGCAGCGTCGCCAGCGACCGCGGCGGCTTGCGGGCCACCGCGAGCAGGCGCTCGACCACCGGGCCGGTGGCCGGATGGACGGTCTCGCCGCCGAGCGCGCGGAACATCGTCGCGGCGATCGACCACAGGTCGCTGCGGGCGTCGAGGTGCTCGTTGTCGGCGCGGGCCTGCTCCGGCGCGATGTACGAGACCGTGCCGAACACGATCCCGTCGCTCTGGTCGAGCGCCTCGGCCGACAGCTCGCGCACGCGGGCGAGCCCGAAGTCCAGCAGCTTGACGCTGCCGTCGCGACACAGATAGATGTTCGCCGGCTTGATGTCGCGGTGCAGGATCCCCTTCGTGTGGGCGCACGCGAGCACCTCGAGCAGCTGGTCCGTCGTCTGCAGCACCTCGACGGGGGACAGCGTCCCCAGGCGCTCGAGCCGGTTCTCGAGCGACTCGCCGTCGAGCAGCTCCATCACCAGGAACACGTCGCCGTCCTCGGTGACGTCGTCGTCGAGGACCAGCACCGCGTTGCGGTGGCCGACGCTGTTGGCCGCGTAGCCCTCGCGGAGGAACCGGCGCCGGGCCTGCTCGTTCCGCAGGAACTGCATGTGGAGCAGCTTGATCGCCGCCCGGTTGCCGTTGCGGTGGGTCGCCGCGTAGACGGCCGCCATCCCGCCGACCGCGATCAGGCTGTCGAGGTGCCACTTGTTCCGGAGCCACCGGCCCACGCGCTGGTGGGCCTCGGACAAGAACCTCGTGCTGCTGCCCCCGACCAAAGCGCGTTCAGGATCACGACTGGGGCCGCGGGGTGTCAAGGCGGACGACCGGGATCGCCGGCCCGCGCCCCCCGGCGCGCCTCGCGGGCCCGGCCCTCGTGTCGCGGGCGCGCACGCCTTCGCGGCTGCGCAGGTCGCCCCGGGTGCGGATCCGCCCGGTCCACCGGGCGCGGATCGTCCACCCGGACATATCCCGAGGGACATGGCCCGTGCGCCACCTTGGAGCCGCGCCGGCGCACCGGCGCGCGCGGTTTCGCCGGTTTCTTGGGGGCACATCCGGGCCCGGCTACCCTCCCGCGCCGTGCACCCAGCCGCGCGCCCGACCCTCGCCGACCTCGGCGACCACCTGCCCGGCGGGGACGTCATCGAGCTCCCGGTCGAGCTCGACAGCCCGCTCGAGCACCTCGAGCGCTACACCGTCCTGCGCCTGATCGGCGCTGGCGGCATGGGCAAGATCTACCAGGCCTGGGACATGCTGCTCGAGCGCCACGTCGCCCTGAAGGTGATGCGCCCCGAGCTGCCGCCGCAAGAACAGCGCCGGTTCCGGCGCGAGGCGATCCTCGGCGCCCGCCTGCTCCACCCCGGGCTCGTCCGCGTGTACGACATGGGCGTCGACGCGTCCGGCGCGGCCGAGTGGATGGCGATGGAGTACCTGCCCGGCACCGACCTCCTGCGCCTGCTCGACGCGACGAAGGCGCGCGGCCGGCCGATGCCGTGGCCCGCGCTCGTCCGCGGCCTGTCGCAGGTGCTCGCCGCCCTGCAGTACTGCCACGACTGTCGGATCCTCCACCGCGACGTCAAGCCCGCCAACATGTTCGTCACGCGCGATCCGAACACGCGCTTCTTGACGACCAAGCTGCTCGACCTCGGCGTCGCGCTCGACCTCGAAGACCCGCCGCCGGGCAGGACGGAGCCGCTGTGCGGCGACCCGCTGTACATGGCGCCCGAGCAGACGCGCCAGGGCGCGCGGATCGACCCGCGCGCCGACGTGTACGCCGCGGGCGTCAGCCTCTACGAGCTGGCGACCGGCGTGCTGCCGCTCGAGGAGCTGGTCGACGCGCCGCTCGCGACCCTGCTCGCCGCCCAGCGCGACGCCGACCCGCCGCCGCCGAGCGCCCGGATGGCGCCGGACACCCCACCTGAACTCGCGGACAGGATCGATCGGATCTTCGCCCGCGCCTGCGCCAAGCACCCGGGGCGCCGCTACCCGAGCGCCCGGGCGATGCAGGCCGACCTGTTGGCCGACACCTAGGGCCGCGCCCTGCGGGGGATCCCCCGCGGGTCGGCCTTGGCAGGCGTGCGCCGGGGGGAGTTGGGGCCTGGAGGGGACGCTTGCCCCTCGGGACGCTCGGTGCTTATAGTCGCGCGAGAGCGTGCTGAAGACCGTCCGCGTGCCGCCGCCCTTCGAGCCCCTGTTCGAGCAGGCGCAGGAGTACGTCGGTCGCTTCTTCGCCGAGCGCCGCGACATCCCCGAGCAGGCCAAGATCGAGGTCTTCGGCCAGCGCTACATGCTCGTCCGGGCGCGCGCGATGTCGGTCGAGTTCTTCGAGATGATCCAGCGGCTGTACCGCGACAAGGGCCAGGAGGAGGCCCTCGGGGTCGCGCGCAGCCTGCTCTTCGACATCGCGCACGCGATGGGCCTCGCCGACGCCAACGACTTCGCCGAGCGGATGAACCTGCAAGATCCGATCGCGCGCCTGTCGGCCGGGCCGATCCACTTCTCCCACGCCGGCTGGGCGTTCGTCGACATCTTCCCCGAGAGCCGGCCGTCGCCGGACGAGAACTTCTATCTCATCTACGACCACCCCTACTCCTTCGAGTCGGACTCGTGGATCAGCGCGGGCAAGCGCGCCGACCACCCGGTGTGCGTGATGAACGCGGGCTACTCGTCGGGCTGGTGCGAGGCGAGCTTCGGCGTCCCGCTGGTCGCGTCGGAGATCCTCTGCCGCGCCAAGGGCGACGAGCACTGCCGCTTCATCATGGCGCACCCCTCGAAGATCCAGGGGTTCATCCACGACTACCTGCACGGCCAGCCGCACCTCGCCAGCCACGTCACCCGCTACGAGATCCCCGGCTTCTTCTCGCGCAAGCAGCAGGAGGACGAGCTGCGCAGCCGCGAGGAGCAGTACCGCGGGATCTTCGAGGCGGGCACCAACGCGCTGCTGATCCTCGACGACGAGGGCGCGATCGTCCAGGCCAACCCCGCCGCCGAGCGGATGTTCCGCGCCGGCGGCGACAGCCTGCGCCGGCTCAAGATCGGCGACCTCCTGCCCGGGGGCGAGTTCTTCCCGCGGTTCCGCGCCCAGATCCACGCGGCCGGCACCTACCTGTCCGAAGGGACAGCGATGTCGCTCGACGGCCAGCAGTACTTCGTCGAGGTCCGCGGCGCGCGGTTCCGCTTCCACAACCAGGACCACCTGCTCGCGGTCGTCACCGACATCACCGAGCAGAAGCTCGCCCAGCTGGCCCTGCGCCAGGCGCACGACGAGCTCGAGGCGCGCGTCCGCGACCGCACCGCCGAGCTCGAGCGGCTGAACCACCAGCTCAACCTGCTCAACAAGCAGCTCGTCTCGGCGCGCGACTCGGCGATCGACGCCAGCAAGGCCAAGAGCGCGTTCCTGGCCAACATGAGCCACGAGCTGCGGACCCCGCTGAACGCGATCATCGGCTACAGCGAGCTGATCGAGGACGAGTGCCGCGAGGGCGCCAGCCCGGTCAACCTCGCCGACCTCGGCAAGATCGGCGCGGCCGCCCGTCACCTGCTCGATCTGATCAACGACATCCTCGACGTCTCCAAGATCGAGGCCGGCAAGATGGAGCTGTTCGTCGAGCACTTCGCGCTCGACATGCTCGTGCAGGAGGTCGTGGCGACGATCGAGCCGCTCGCGCACAAGAACGACAACCGGCTCGAGATCGAGGCCCGCGCCGGGCTCGGCAGCGTCGCGCTCGACCGGACCAAGCTCAAGCAGATCGCGATCAACCTGCTCAGCAACGCCTGCAAGTTCACCCACCGCGGCGTCGTCCGGCTCCGCGTCGCCCGCGAGGACGCGCCCGACGGCGAGCTCCTGGTGCTCGAGGTCCAGGACACCGGGATCGGCATCGACCCCGAGCGCCTCGAGGAGCTGTTCCAGCCGTTCCGCCAGGCCGACGAGTCGACGACGCGCAAGTACGGCGGCACGGGCCTCGGCCTGTCGATCAGCCGCCACTACGCGCAGATGATGCACGGCCGGATCGACGCGAGCAGCGCGCCCGGCCGCGGCTCGACCTTCACCGTCCGCCTGCCGATCGCCCTGTCGAGCGCCGAAGCGGCCGAGTGAGCGCTCGCGCGCCGCCGCGCCGCGGGCTCACTGGAGCTTGAGCAGCTTGAACGCGTGCGTCCACTGGTTGCGCAGGAAGCCCGGCGCGCACCACAGCTGGCACAGCGGCTCGATCGCGCGCGCGCCCTCGACCGCGCCGATGTCCTCGGCGTCCCAGCCGAACTGGTCGAGGATCGCGGTCACCTGGGCCTTCGCGTCGGCGTCGTTGCCGCAGATGAACATCGTCGGGCGGCCGCCGGGGAGGCTCGGGTTGACCATGAAGTGGTTGCCGACCGAGCTCCACGCCTTGACGAAGCGGGCCCGGGGCGCGAGCGCCTGCAGCCGCTCCATCAGCGAGTCGTTCGGCCCGGTGAAGAACTGCAGGATCCCGTTGACCGGCGGCGCGGCGGCGATCGGGTTGGTCGCGTCGATCACGATCTTGTCGCCGAGCCGCTCGGCGCCGACCAGGCGGATCGCGTCCTCCGCCGCGCGCCCGGCGACCGCGAGCACGACGATGTCCGCGTGGTCGACGACCTCCGCGAACGTGCGCTCCGCGATCCCGGACGTCGCCGACCACTCGGCGAGCTTGCCGCCCTCGCGGCTGCCGATCAGCACGTCGTAGCCGTGCCTGTGAAAACCTGCGGCGAGCACCTTGCCGACGTCGCCTGAACCGAGGACTCCGACCTTCTTCGCGTTCGTCATGGGGCCCGGACGATAACAGATCAGGGCTCGCGTCTGCCGCCGGGCGCGGCCGCGGAGCCGCGCTCGCTCGGATCGAGTCCCATCAGGCCGGCGACCATCACCGCGTGCAGCCGCGGCTCGTCGATGTGCGCCGCGATCGCGTCGGCCGTCGCGTCGCGCAGGCGGACGATATCGGCCAGCGACGCGCCCGCGGGGGCGATCGGCGGCAGCACCTGGACCTCGATCGGCACGTGGTGCGGCAGCCAGCTGCCGTCGCGCAGCGCGTCGCGGGTGCCGCGGAGGGCGATCGGGACCACCGGGACGCCCGTCTCGCACGCGAGCCGGAACGCGCCGAGCTTGAACGGGCGCAGCCCCGCCTCGCGGCTGAACGTGCCCTCGGGGAACAGCACCACGCGGGCGCCCGCGCGCAGGCGCGCCGCGACCTCGCCGAGGCCCGCGACCGCGCGCTCGGCCTGGAGCCGCTCGATCAGCACGTGCTCGGCGCGGACCAACAGCGGCCCGAACGCGCGCTGGTCGCGGCAGTCGCCGCGGACGACGAAGCGCAGGTCGTACGGCAGCGCCGCGAGCAGCACGAACGGGTCGAGGTAGCTGCAGTGGTTGGGCGCGAGGATGCATGGCCCCTCGGGCATGTTCTCGCGGCCAGTCACGCGCGGCGCCAGCCCGATCGCCGTCAGCGCGGCGAGCGAGGCGCGGTGCGAGAACCGGCGCAGCGGCGCGCCCGCGCGGATCAGCCGGCCGGCGACGGTCGCCGCCGCGAGCATGCCGCCGAACGTGCCGACCGCGTAGCCGCCGTACGCGAGCTCGCCCGCGCGGCCGGCGAGCTCGCGCGCGCGCCGGGGCAGCCCGCGCAGGTACAGCCCCGCCGCCTGGCGGGCGAAGCTGCCCTGCGTCTTGCCGAGCTCGCCCGCGAGGTAGAGCCGGCGCGTGTCGCCGCGCCGGATCTTCCCGCTCGAGGTCTTCGGCACCGCGCCGGGCTCGGTCAAGATCACGCGATCGGGCGGCAGCCCGACCGCGGCCGCGATCGCCTCCGAGATCTTCTGCTGCAGCGCGGCGCGGGCCTCGACCCGCTCTTCCTTGGTCTCGGCGACGACGACGATCGACTCGGTGCCGGCCGCCTCGTCGCGGACGGCGAACGCGGCGACGCAGCCCTGGCGCACCCCGGCCACCCCGCCGGCCGCGGCCTCGAGCTCGTGCGGGTAGTAGTTGCGGCCGCCCTTGATGATCAGGTCCTTGACGCGGCCCGAGATGAACAGCTCGCCGCCGACCAGGTAGCCGAGGTCGCCGGAGTCGACCCACCCGCCCTCGAGCTTGACCCGCGCGGTCGCCTCGGGGTTGCGGTAGTAGCCCTTGAACGCCGACGGGCCGCGGAACAGGATCCGGCCCTGCACGCGGTCGGGCAGCGGCTCGCCGCGCTCGCCGGCGATCCGGACCTCGTGCCCCGGCACCGCCCGGCCGCAGCCGACGAAGTGCAGCACCTCGCCCGCCGGCGCGCCCTCGGCGGCCGGCCGCGCCTCGCCGTGCCGCTCGAAGGCGACGCGGTCGATCGCGTCGACGACCGGCCCGCGCCCGGGCGGCGGGAACGTCACCGCGACCATGTTCTCGGCCAGGCCGTAGGCGCAGAACAGCGCCTCGCGGCGAAGGCCCGCCGGCGCGAGGTGGGCCGCGAAGCGATCGAGCGTCGTCGGCAGGATCGGCTCGGAGCCGTTGAGCAGCGCCCGCACGCGCGACAGGTCGAGCCCCGCGAGCTGCTCGGGCGGCACGCGCTTGACGACGAGGTCGAACGCGAAGTTCGGCGCGCACGCGATCGTCCCGCCGTAGCTCGAGAACGCCTGCAGCCAGCGCTCGGGCCGCGACAGGAAGGTCACCGGCGACAGGATCACCGCGGGTGTCCCGAAGACCATGTTCATCAGCCACCCGCCGACCAGCCCCATGTCGTGGTAGAGCGGCAGCCAGCTGACCGACACGTCGGTCGGGCCGAGCCCGCAGCCGGCCGCGGCGGCGCGGATGTTGGCGAGCACGTTGGCGTGCGTCAGCTCGACGCCCTTCGGGTCGCCGGTGCTGCCCGAGGTGTACTGCAGCAGCGCCGTGTCGTCGCCGCGGAGGTCGGCCGCGACCGGCGTGTCGAGGCTCTTGTCGGCGAGCGCCTCCTCGACGTCGAGCACCTGGCCGATCGCTGGCACCCGGTCGCGCACCAGCTCGGCGACCCGGGCCGCGCGGGCGAACGTCACCAGGATCTCGGCCTCGGCGTTCTCGAGGATCTTCGCCTCGCGCTGGATGTACTCGGCGATCCGGTCGAGGCGGAACGGCGGGTACAGCGGCACCGGCACGCCGCCGGCCAGCAGCGCGCCCATGAACGCGGCGAAGTAGCCGCGCGACGTCGGCAGCATGATCGCGACCTTGCCGTGCGGCCGCAGGCCCCGGCGGCGCAGCGCCGCCGCGACCCGGCCGGCCGCCTGCCGCAGCCCGGCGTAGGTGATCGGCTCCTCCGACCCGTCCTCGCGCAGCAGCAGGACGTGCAGCCGCCCGGGCGTCCGCGCCGCGTGGTGCTCGAGCGCCTCGATCAGCGTCGTCGCGTCCGCGGGCGGCGCCGCCGGCGGCTCGGCCGGCAGGCGCGCGGCCCCGAGGACATGCCCCTCGGAGCCTGCCCCCTGCGACATGCCCGCCGCGCCAGCCTCGCCGCGGGCCCGACGGACCAGCGCGAGCAGCTCGCGCGGCGTGTCGGCGGCGCTGAGCGCCTCCTCGGGCAGCGTGACGCCGAGGCGGGCCTCGAGGCGGCCGATCAGCTCGACGCGCTCGAGGCTGCCGAGCCCGAGGTCGCGCTCGAGCGAGGCGTCGAGGCCGAGGTTCCCGAGCCCCCGGCCGTCGCCGACGGCGGAGATGAGCTCCGAGACCGCGGCGAGGACCGCGGCCTCTTCGGCCTGGGGCGAGAGCGGCGTGTCCGGCATGGGCCGGACTGTACCCGATCCGGGCCGCCGCGGTAGCTCACTGGATCAGCTTGAACTCGATGCGCCGGTTCTGGGCCTTGCCCTTGGCCGTCTTGTTGTCGGCGATCGGCTCGTCGGGGCCGGCGCCGCGGGTCTGGATCCGGCTCGCGTCGAGGCCCTTGTCGACCAGGTACTTCTTGACGGCCTCGGCGCGGCGGCGCGACAGGTCGACGTTGTGGTCGCGGTCGCCGTCCGAGTCGGTGTGGCCGCTGATCTCGACCTTGACCGACGGGAAGTCCTTGAGCACCTTGACCGCGTTGTCGAGCGTCGACTTCGACTTCGGCTTGATCGAGTCCTTGTCGACGTCGAAGAAGATGCCCTTGATGACGCCGGTGAACTTGGTGACCTCCTTCGGGACCTCGTCCTGGCAGCCGTCCTCGTCCTGGTAGTTGTTCTTGGTCTCCGGGACCTCGGGGCACTGGTCCTTCGGATCGATGATGCCGTCGCCGTCCCTGTCGGGCGGCGGGCAGCCGTCGGGGTCGACGCCCTTGACGTCGGGGCACTTGTCCTTGCTGTCGAGGAAGCCGTCGCCGTCGCTGTCCTTCTCCGGGCAGCCGTCGGGCGCGATGCCCGGCTCCTGCGGGCACGAGTCGACCGAGTCCTTGAAGCCGTCGCCGTCGCTGTCCGGCTCCTCCGGCGGGGGCGGCGGGCAGCCGTCGGGCGCGACGCCCGGGGTGCTCGGGCACTTGTCGTCCTTGTCCTTGAAGCCGTCGCCGTCGCTGTCCGGGTCGGGCTTGGGCGCCGGCTTCTTGCCGAGCACGATCGACAGGCCGAGCAGCGCCTCGATGTGGTGCGTGCGGCCGGCGTCGACGCGGTACTGCGCGGTCACGTTGTCGCGGACGTCGAGTCGCAGCGCCAGCAGGCGGTTGATGTAGAACTTGACGCCGCCGCCGAAGTGGATCACCGGGTCGACGTCGCGGCCGAGGCCCGTCGTGCCCATCATGCCGGCGCCGAAGAGGGCGAACGGCGCGATGCGGTACGGCAGCTGCAGCAGCGCGTAGCCGCGGAACATCCCGAGGATCGCGCTGGTCTGGTCGGTCGCGGTCCTGGTCGGCGCCACGCCGCCCTCGACCTCGACGCCGAGGAACGACAGCGGGTAGTAGCCGACGCGCAGGCCGATGTCCGGCGCGATCCGCCCGTACGGCTGGTGCGTCACCGTCGTGTCGCTCGGGTTGTAGAGCTCGTGGTCGGCGGCCGGCAGCAGGATGCCGCCGTAGACGCCGAGCTCGAGGTGGTTGTTGGTCGGCCGGTGGCGCTTGATCCACGGCTCGGCGTTCGAGTCCTTGGCCTTCTTGCCCTGCCTGTCCGGGGCCGCCGCGGCGCCCTGCCCATCGGCGCTGGCGCCGGCCGGCGACAGCGAGACGGAGCCGCCCGCGGACGCGCCCGCGGGCTCGGCGGCCGGCTCGGCCGCGGGCTCCGCCGCAGCCGCAGAGAAAGAGATCGACGCGAGCACGACGGCAGTTGCGATGGGGAACGAGAGCTTGGACATGGTCAATCCCACAGCGAGACGAATGCCCCGCACGCAGCGGCGGCAGGGACCAGTTGTACATGCGTTCTCCGGCGCTGCCTAGATCGCGACGACGCGCGCGCGAGCGGGCCGTTCGGACATGACCCGCGGCGGACCCCGGTTCGCGGACCCGTCCGCTCGCGCGTGCGCGCCGTGGTACGGTTTCGCCCGCCATGAAGGCCACGCTCTACGCTCATCCCCGATGTGACACCTGTCGAAACGCCCGACGCTGGCTCGACGAACGCGGGATCGTCTACGAGGTCGTCGATCTGACAGCGACGCCCCCGAGCCTCGCGGCGCTGCGCGCGATCCACCGCGCCGCCGGCGTCCCCGCGCGCAAGCTGTTCAACACCTCGGGGCAGGCCTACCGCGCCGGCGACTACGGCCGCCGGCTCCCGACGATGGACGACGAGGCGATGCTCGCCGAGCTCTCGCGCGACGGCATGCTCGTCAAGCGCCCGATCCTCGTCCGCGGGGAGGTCGCGCTGATCGGCTTCTCCGCCGACGTCTACGCCCGCGCGCTCGCGTGAGCGGAGATCGACGAACGCCTCGTCGACGAGCGGCCGCCCTGTAAGCGCGCGGCGCGGGGGCGCGTTCGGGCGGGCACCTACGCCATGACCGCCCTCGCCTATCCTCGCCCCGTCCGCCTGCCCGTCGCCGTCAAGCTGACCGCGCTCGCCGTCCTCGCGCTGCTCGCCGCGCTCGCCCCCCGGCCCGCCGGCGCGAGCAAGGGCCCGCTCGTCGCCGACGGGTTCCAGCGCGGCGGCTACTTCGAGCTCTCGTGGCGCCCCGCGCTCGTACCGCTGCGCGCCGGGGTGATGCCGGCCGCGCGCACGCACTTCCTGCTCGGCGCCCGCCTCGCCCGCAACTTCGTGCTCGGCACGATGGGCCACCTGACGATCTACTTCGACGACGGCCACAAGCCCGGCGCGGGCCTCGACGTCCTCGGGCAGCTGTACGTCGCCCGCGGCCTGCACCTGCGCGCCGGCGCCGGCGTGATCAGCCACGTCCCGATCGCGCGCGAGGCCCTGGCCCGGACGCCCGGCTACGGCGGCCAGGTCGGCGTCGGCTACGCCTTCGCGCTCGGCGGCAAGGCGAAGAAGGCCGCGCTCGGGCTCGGCGCCGACTACGACCTGCGGATCCTGTCCGACGGCCGCCGCCGCGGCGTGCTGACCTTCGGCATGTCGTTCATGTTCGGCTGACCGCGCGCATGGCTGCGCGAGCATGTCCCGGAGAACACTGTTTTACGGGACATGCTCGATCTGCCATGTCCGCCGGCGCCTGCCCGCGGGCGCGGCCGCGCGCGCCGGGCGGCGCCGCGGCGACGCCCGGCGCTAGCGATCGAACTGGTGCGCGCGCGGGTCGACCGGCCCCGTGCGCCCGCCCGTGGCCCGCAGCACCGCCTCGTGGACGGTGAACGTCAGGTGCTCGCGCCCGAGTTCGCGCATGAAGCCCGAGCGCGCCAGCAGGTCGCGCACCGGCCCCTTGACATCGGCGAGGTACAGCGCCTGGCCGCGCTGCGCGAGTTCGCCGCGGATCTGCCGCAGGGCCGCGAGCGCCGAGACGTCGACGTCGTGGATCCCGCCGGCGTCGAGGATCACCGCGCGGACCGGCTCCGGGTGCTCGGCGACGAGGCGCCGGATCGTGTCCTTGAGGAACGCCGCGTTGGCCGAGTAGAGCTGCGCGTCGAGGCGGACGAGCACCAGGCCCGGCACCGTCTCGGCGTCGGGGAACCGGCGGACGTTGCGGTAGACCTCGGTCCCCGGCAGGCGCCCGAGCACCGCCGTGTGCGGCCGCGTCGTCCGCAGCACGAACAGCCCGAGCGACGCCGCGACCCCGAGCGCGAGCCCGGTCGTGATCCCGAGGAACAGCGTCGCCAGGAAGGTGATCACCAGCACCGCGAGCTCGCGCCGGCGCACCCGCCACAGCTCGCGCGGCAGCGTCGTGTCGACCAGCCCGGCGACCGCGGTCAGGATGATCGCCGACAGCACCGCCTTCGGCAGGCCGGCGAACAGCGGCGTCAGCACCAGGAGGGCCGCCGCGACCAGGCCCGCCGCGACCGCGCCGGCGAGCGGCGTCCGGGCCCCCGCCTGCGCGTTGACGGCCGTGCGCGACAGCCCGCCGGCGATCGGGTAGCCGCGCAGCAGGCCGCCGCCGGCGTTGGCGAGCCCGAGCGCGACCAGCTCCTGGTCGGCGTCGAGCTCCTCGCCCGGCTCGCAGACCGCGAGCCCCGACGAGATCGCCTCGGCGAACGACAGCAGCGCGATCGCGGCGGCCCCGGGCAGCAGCGCGCGCGCCGTCTCGAGCGGCACTTCAGGCCATGTCGGAACGGGCAGGCCCGAAGGGACAGGACCGAGCACGGCGACCCCCGCGGCCGGCAGCCCGAGCGCCCACGCCGCGAGCGCCCCGCCGGCGAGCACGAGCAGCGCGCGCGGCAGCCGGGGCCGGCGGGCCAGCAGCACCAGCGCGACCAGCGACGCGAGCCCGAGCGCGAGCGTCGGCAGGTGGACGCGATCGATCGACCGCAGCAGCCCGCCGAGCACCGTGTGCAGCCCCTGGCTGGCCGGCAGCGGCAGCCCGAGCAGCGCGCCGAGCTGGCTCGCCCCGATCACCAGCGCCGCCGCGCTGGTAAACCCGCTGATCACCGGCCGCGACAGGAAGTTGACGAGGAAGCCGAGCCGCAGCACGCCGACGCCGACCTGGATCGCGCCGACGAGCAGCGCGAGCATCGCCGCGGCGGCGACGTAGCCGTCCGACTGCGCGGCGAACAGCGGCCCGAGCACCGCCGCGACCAGCAGCGAGTCCATCGCCACCGGCCCGACCGCGAGCTTGCGCGAGCCGCCGAACACCGCGTAGATCGCCGGCGGGGCGATCGCCGCGTACAGCCCGACGATCGGCGGCAGCCCGGCGAGCAGCGCGTAGGCCATCGACTGCGGCACCAGCATCGCCGCGGTCGTCGCCCCGGCGACGACGTCGCCGCGGAGATCGGCGCCGCGGTAGGCCGGCAACCAGCGGGCGATCGGAGGCCAGCGGACGGGCATGCCCGCACCAGTGTGCACGCCCCGGGCCAGCCGCGAGAGCCCCGCGCCCGCTTGCGCTCCGGCGGGCGCGCGTTGCAAGATGTCGCGACATGCGCCGCACCTTCGCCGAGCGCCCCACCCGGCCCGTCCACGACTTCCACGGCATCGTCACCACCTCCCCCGTGATGTTGACCCTGTTCCGGACGATCGAGCGCGTCGCCCGCACGGAGGCCAGCGTGCTCGTCCGCGGCGAGACCGGCACCGGCAAGGAGCTCGTCGCCCGCGCGCTGCACCGGCTGAGCGGGCGCGCGCACGGCCCGTTCCAGGCGATCAACTGCGCCACGCTGACCCCGGAGCTCCTCGCGTCGGAGCTGTTCGGCCACGTCCGCGGCGCCTTCACCGGGGCGATCCGCGACCGCCGCGGCCTGTTCGGCCTCGCCGACCGCGGCACGATCTTCCTCGACGAGATCGCCGAGCTCCCGCTCGACCTGCAGGCCCGGCTGCTGCGCGTGCTGCAGGAGCGGACCTTCACCCCGGTCGGCGCGACCGATCCGGTCTCGGCCGACGTCCGGGTCGTCTCCGCGACCCACAAGTCGCTGCGCGAGGAGGCCCGCGCGCACCGGTTCCGCGACGACCTGATGTACCGGATCCGCGTCGTCCCGCTGTTCCTGCCGCCGCTCGCCGAGCGCCCGGGCGACGTCGAGGCGCTGACCTGGCACCTCGTCGATCGCCGGGCCCGCGGCGACCGGCGGATCGAGCGGATCCACCAGGCCGTGTTCGACGCGCTGCTCGCCTACCCGTGGCCCGGCAACGTCCGCGAGCTGCAGAACGCGGTCGAGTACGCCTACGCGATCGGCGAGGGCCCGGAGTGGACCGCCGAGGAGCTGACGCCCGAGCTGCGCGGCGAGCCGCCGCCGCGCGTGCTGACCCTCCCGACCTTGTCCGAGGGACCTGTCCGCGAGGACATGGCCGCGGAGTCCGAGCGGGCGCGGATCGCCGCGGCCCTGCGCCAGGCCGGCGGGCGCAAGGGCGAGGCGGCGAAGCTGCTCGGCGTCGATCGCTCGACGCTGTGGCGCAAGCTCCGCGAGCTGCGCCTCACGTGATCACTTGAGCACGCACTCGCCGGCGACGCAGACCGCCTGCGCGTCGGTGCACAGGTACACCGCCGGGCACGCGACCTGATCGGGCGGCAGCGGGCACGGCTCGAGCTGGTCGAGGCAGGCGACCGCGACCGCGACCTCCTTGCCGCCCATGTTGCACGAGCAGCAGCCTGGGCTCGCCTTGGTGCAGTCGGCGTCGATGGCGCAGCCGCAGCCGAGCGGCTCCTCGGCGCACTCGCAGATCTCGCAGCCGTTCTCGTCCTTCTTGAAGCCGTGCTTGCACTCGAGGTCGCACACGAGCGGCTCGCACGCCGGCACGCAGGTGCCGCCGCCGCAGTCGGCCGTGCAGATCACGTCGCCGGTCGCCGGATCGCAGCCGCAGGCCGACGGCACGCACTCGATCTCGGTGTTGCACACCTGGTCGTCGGGACAGCCCTTGTCGATGCAGCCGGGCGGGACGAAGTCGTCGCACAGGCCGGCGCCGGTGCTGCTGCCGCCGCCCGCCGTCGTGCCCGGCTCGGCGGTCGTGCCCGTCGTCGCCGTCGTGACGTCCGTCGTGGCGCCGCCGGTCGTCTCGCCGCCGGTCTGGCCGCCGGTGCCCTCGGTGGCGCTCGCCGTGCCGGGGCTGGTCGTGCCGGGGTTGCCGGTCGTGCTGCCGGCCTCGGTCTCGCCCGCGGTCGCGCCGGTGCTGCCGTTGCCGGTGCCGCTGTCGGTCGTACCGGGCTGACCGCCGCAGGCGAGCGCGAGCGCGGCGCACAGCGACAACATTGAGGTTCGAAGCTCGTTCATCTTAAGGGTTAGGCTCCTTTCGCCCTCCGGATAGCGCAGGCTCGCGGGCCTCGCAAGCCGCGCGCGAGGGCGCCGTGGGGTCGCACGACCTCACGCGAGCGACTCGGTCGTCACACCCGCACCTGCGCGCACGGCCGCGGCGCGCCGGGCAGCTGCAGGCAGTACGCGACGAACGCCTCGAACACCGGCCGCGGCTGCCCGCGGGTCGGCAGCGCGTGCAGGTGCAGCGCCGGCAGCACGTTGACCTCGAGCAGGAACGCCGTTCCCGCGGCGGCCTCGGGCGCCCGCAGGAACGCGTCCGACGGCCCGCGCAGGTCGACCCCGCCGACGTCGACCCCGAGCCACCCGCACGCCGCCTCGGCGACGCGCAGCCAGCCGGCGTCGACCTCGTCGGTCCGGTCGATCACCTCGACCTCCTCGCCCGTCACCTCGACCTCGACGCCCGCGGGCACGGCTGCCTCGAGGGACAGGCCGTAGACCTCGAGGTGACCGGCGAGGTCCTCGTCGGGCTCGATCTGGTCCATCGGACACAGGCGCGGGTTCTTCCACGAGCCGCGCCGCGGGTCGCGGTTGAGCGCCGCGACCTGGGCCGCCGCGCTCGCGCCCGCGACCAGCCGCGGCCGCTGCACCTCGGCCGCCGCGATCGCCTGCCCGCCGATCACCGACACCCGCAGGTTGGTCCCGGCGACGTACGGCTCGACCAGCACCTCCTCGTCGAGGTCGAGCGCCTGCGCCCGCGCCCGCGCCCGCGCGAGCGTCGCGAGGTCGCGCACGTCGGTCGCGACCCCGACCCCGCGGTTGCCCCAGTTCGGCTTGACGACCACCCGCCCGCAGCGCCGCAGCAGCGCGCGCACGGCCGGCCCGCCGGCGTCGTCGTCCTCGTCGAGCAGCACGTCCTCGACGCACGGCAGCCCGCGCGCGCGCAGCAGCGCCCGGCTGGTGTGCTTGTTGTTCGCCAGGCCCTGCGCCACCTGCGTCAGGAACGGCGAGCGCGTCTTGCTGACGATCGCCGCCCGCTCGCCGAGGACGAGCCGCATGAAGTAGTCGGTGTGCTCGGCGACCAGCGGCTCCGCGCGCCCGCCGAGCGCCGCCGCCGCGCGGGCGATCAGCTGGTTGGTCCGGCTCCAGCCCATCGGGACATGCCCTCTCAGTCCTGGTCCTTCGCGCCTGACCCGTAGACCAGCCGCGGGCCGTCGCCGGTCAGCACCTCGCCGGGCTCGGCGAGCCGGCGGCGCAGCACCGGCGGCAGCTCGAGCGCGGCGCGGTGGGCCGCCTCCGAGTACCACTCCATCTCGCCGAGCCGGTCGATCCGGGCCCCGAGGTCCGGCGGCGCGGGCTCGATCGGCCGGCGCGACATCAGCGCGTAGCCCCACAGGCAGTGGAACGACGGCACGAAGTTGTGGGCGAACCGGACCGCCGGGAACACCGCCGCGAGCGTGCTGCGGATCGTCCGCGCGATCCGCAGGTCCTGCGGGTCGAGCTCGCCGGCCTGCAGCACCGCGACGCCGTCGTCGGCGAGCGCGCGCAGGACCAGCTCGAAGAAGCGGGTCGAGAACAGCGCCGCCGACGGCCCCTCGTCGGTCGGGTCGGTGACGTCGAGCACGATCGCGTCGTAGCTGCCGGGCGCCGCGGCGCGCAGCGTGTCGAAGATGTCCTCGGTCCGCAGCTCGACCCGCGGGTCGTCGAGGCTGCCGCGGTGCCACTGCGGCAGGTGCTCGCGGCACAGCGCGACGACCTCGGCGTCGAGGTCGACCGAGACGACGCGCTCGACCGATCGGTGGCGCAGGATCTCGCGCAGCGCCGCGCCCTCGCCGGTCCCGCCGACCAGGACCCGCCGCGGCCGGCCGTGGAGCACCAGCGCCGGGTGGACGAGCGCCTCGTGGTAGAACGCCTCGTCGGCCTCGGCCGACTGGACCAGCCCGTCGAGGAACAGCATCCGCCCGTACGCGCTGGTGTCGGCGATGATCGCCTCCTGGTGCGCGGTCTTGCGGTGCGCGACCAGCCGCTCGACGCTATAGAGGATCGACACGCCCTCGATCTCGGGCTCTTGCAGGACCAGGTGCATGGCTGTCCCTCCGTTCATGTTCGCCGGCGCCGGCGGCTCCAGATCATGCCGAGGCCGGAGGCGACGAGCGCGACCGAGCCGACCCCCGCGGCGAGCGCGAGGCCCTGCCCGGGCAGCCCGAGCAGCTCGCCGGTGTGCAGCTTGAAGACCAGCCGCATCGGCCCGCGCGCGGTCTCCCGCCGCTCGAGCACCGACCCGTCGGCGGCCATGTAGATCGCCGTCTCCGCGTCGTCGTCGACGAAGAACACGTACGGCTCGCCGGGCTCGACCGCGAGCGTGATGTCGGTGATCGCCTCGCCGCCGGCCTCGGCGGTCGCGCGCGCGAGCAGGGCCTCGAGCCCGAGCGGCGCCGCGACCTCGGGGGCGACCGGCGTCGGCCGGCGGAACGCCGCGCGGAAGATCAGCACGACCCCGCTCGCGGCGACCATCAGCAGCGCCGCCGCGATCCCGGCGCCGACCGACTGGTGGAGCCGGAACATCCGGCGCCGCGCGCTCGCGCGGGTCTGTCCTTCTGTCCCTGTACTCACAGCCAGGCTCCCCAGGTCTTCCACAGCCAGCGCTCGTACCGGCGCTCGGTCGCCGTCCAGCGGCGCCGGTTCGGCTTCATCGCCTGCCGGCGCGTCCGCGCCTGCTCGCCGGCCTTGCCGCGGATCCACTCGTGCGCGAACCCGAGCCCGAAGTAGAACGTCCGCGGGCGCATCGCCAGCATACCGCCGTTGATGTCGTCCGAGCGGGTGAACCACTCCTGGTTGAGGAGGTTCTTCACGCCGGCGGTCACCTCGAGCCGCCAGCCGTTCGGCAGCGACGCGCGCATCGCCGCGAACGCGCTCATCAGCGTGTACGCCGGCATCGCACCGACCTCGCCGGTCGCCCGCGGCATGTCCCAGTTCGCGTAGTCGGTGAACTGCCGGCTGGTGTAGTCGACCTTGGTCCCGACCTTGAGCCCGAACGGCGCCTCGTAGCTGGCCGAGCCCCACGCCTCGTGCGCGGGGTACCACGGCATGATGTTGCCGGTGTACAGGTCGCGCAGCACCCGGCTGCCGTTGTAGGCGTAGCCGGCCGTCAGCTCGAGGCCCTCGATCTTCTCCCACACCTCGCCGGGCACCCACTCGACCTCGACCTCGGCGCCGTAGCTGTGGGCCGCCGGGATCACGTCGATCGCGTTGTCGCCCTCGTCGCGCAGGTTGTTGAAGTAGCGGTACCACCCGCTGAGGTCGGCGTAGACGCCCCCGAGCTCCATCAGCTTGAGGCCGCCCTCGACCGTGTCCGACAGCTCCGGCTTGAGGAACCGCAGCGCGCGGCCCTGCGTGTTGACGCCGGGCATCCAGATCGACCCGGAGTAGTAGCTCGGCGCGCCGAACGAGCGCCCGTAGCCGAGGTACAGCGCGACCGTGTCGGTCCCGTACCACAGCGACACGCCCGGCAGCGGCCCGCCGTACAGCGGCCGCGGGATCGAGTAGCCGCGCAGCACGTCGAAGAAGCTCTGCTTCATCAGCTCGAAGCGGACGCCGCCGGTGATCACCAGCCGCGTGTCGAGCAGGTACAGCTTGTCCTCGAGGTACAGCGAGTAGCCGCCGGTGCGCCCGTCGAAGCAGTTGAGCGCCCACGGCGCGTCGTCCGGCAGGTCGACGCCGCGCGGGCACACGCGCGCGTCGCCCTCGCGCTCGAGCGGGTCGCCCGGGCGCGCGGGGAACTCGACGCGGAACGACCGCAGCCGCGCCGCCTCGAACACCCCGCGCGCGCCGACCGAGATGTCGTGGAAGCCGCCGCGGTGGCGGACCCGCAGCGCGTAGCGCGGCTCGACGCCGACGACGTTGAACACCCGCGGCTGGACCTGCAGGTACTGCGGCGCCGCCCCGAGGTTGCGGTCCTCGTTGGTCGCCTGGACCGTGCGCCGCAGCGTGTGGCTGTAGAACCCGATCACCTGGAACTCGTGCTCGGCCCGCGGCACCCACCGCACCTTGAGGCTGGTCGCCTCGCGGTGGCCGTCGAAGAAGTCGTACGGCCGCTTGCTCTGGAACCGGTCCTCCGCGTACGACGCCTCGTCGAGGCCGCCGGGCAGGTTGGTCTTCTCCCAGAACAGGTGCGTGCTCGACACCAGATCGACGCGCCGGGTGATCGGCACCGCGAGCTTGACGATCCCGCCGTGGCTCTGGAACTCGCTGTGCTCGCGGTAGGTCCGGCCGAACCGCGGCGCGTACTCGACGTACACCCCGACCCCGCGGTGCGTCCCGCCGTACGAGGCCGCCGCGCCGGCGTCGCCGAACTGGTCCGACTGCCCGAACACCGACACCGTCGGGTTCTTGGGGATCGGGTGCGAGATCATGTTGAACACGCCGCCCGACGTCCACGGCCCGAACCGCACCGACTGCCCGCCGCGCACGGTGTCGACCTTGGCGATCTGGAACAGCGACAGCGGGAACAGGGCCATCGACGGCGCGCCGTACGGCGCCGGCGCGATCGGCACCTCGTCGAGCAGGATCGTCGCCTGCTCCGACAGCCGCGGGTCGGCGCCGCGGACCGCGAGGTTGAGCTTGGTCGACGACGTGCCGAGCCCCGAGCCGCCCTCGACCGCGCGCACGCCCGGCGCCTTGTCGAGCATCTCGGCGACCCCGCTCGCGCCCTCCTGCCGCGCGTCGGCGACGTCGACGATCTTGCGCCCGCCCGCGAACCGCTGGACGTCCATCCGCGTGCTGCGCCCGAGCGCGTCGGTCGTCACCTCGATGTCCCGCGACTCGCGCGGCAGCAGCTGCGGCCCGGGCGGCGGCGCGGCCGGCTGCTCGCGCCCGGCGGCCTCCGCGGGCGCCTCGGCCGGCGCCTCCTCGGCTGGCGCTTCGGACCTGTCCTCCAGTTCAGGCTCCGACGCGGGCGGCCGCCCCGGCTCGCCCGGCGCCTCCTCGGCCGCGACGTCGGCGGGCGGCGCCGCCTCGGGCCCGGCGTAGGCGCGCGGGTCGGCGATCAGGACGAGGGCGAGGCTGAGGGCGAAATCGGGCACGGGAGGACACACGAAGGGCGGCGCCGGCGCTCGGCCGGCGCGCGGGGTGCGGAGCCGCGCGGCCGCGCGGGCGGGAGGCGGGCGCTACTCGACGACCACGGCGGTCGCGCCGCGGAGCCGCAGGCTGCGCTCGGGGTCGGTGAACAGCGGTCCGAGCTCGTCGTGGACCTCGAAGCGCCACTTCGACGGCTCCTCGGGCGTCGGCTCGGTGATCTTGTACACCGTGCCGCCGGTGCCGACGGCGTAGATCGCCCCGCGGACGCGCGCGAGGCCCTCGATCTCGAACCCGGCCGGCACGCCCTCGACGAACGGCCCGTACGACGTCGCCTCCGGCGAAGCGCCGGCCGCGGCGACGCGGAACAGCTCGTGGCGGCCCTGCGGGAACGTCTCCGACATCTCGCCGCGGACCAGCGCGAGCAGGTCGCCGTCTGGCCCGGGGGCCAGGTCGCCCGAGACCCCGAGCTTCTCCTCGAACAGCGCGTGGACCGAGCACACCGCGTCGCACGCGTAGTACTTCGGGTCCATGCTGATGTCGTTCGGCTGCACGCAGTGGGTCGGCGCGTCGATGAACGCCGGGTCGATGCGGAACACCGCGCCGCGCGCGTCGAGCCCGTTGCCGGGCTTGCCGGCCGAGCCGGCGAACAGCTCGTCGCCGACGAACTCGAGCGCCGTCATGCTCTGGCGCCAGTAGCACGCGTCGGTGTCCGGGCTGGTGACCGGCCCGTACTTGAAGGCGTAGCGGACGCTCTCGATCCGGTTGTCGCTGCGCGTCCAGTCGCGCACCCCGAGCGTGATCACGCCCCACTCGTCGTTGAGCGGGTCGTACGTGAGGCCCCACAGGCCCTTGGTCGGGTGCCACGCGACGTCGCGGACCATCATCCGCAGCAGCGACTGGTCGCCCATCGAGATCTCGCCCATCTTCTCGTCGAGCCACAGGTTGCCGACCTTGGCGAGCCGGCAGCCGTTGCCGCCGCCCTCGCACACGCGCTCCGGGTCGTACAGGTACAGCGCGTTGCCGACGTAGCGGCCCTCGGCGTCGAGCGGGAAGTTCGCCGTGAAGTTCGTGTCGCCGTCGGTCGGCTTGGTGTTGACGATCAGCATCAACTCGCCGCGGAGCTCCTGTCTCTCGAGGCAGCCCTCGCACAGGTCGACCTCCGGCGGCAGACCCTCGCCCTCGAAGTCCGACGGCAGCTGCTGCTCGAAGCCGACACATCCGCTGGCGCCGCAAACCGCGGCCGTGAGGGCAATATTGAAAATCGTTTTCATTTTTCGAGCGTGATTAGCACCGTGTTTCTCCCCGGTCAAGCGCAGGAACTTCCTTCCTGAGTCCACCAGCACGGACGGATCTGCGAATGAGTTTCGTTTTCATCGCCCCGTCCGCGACCCGGCGAGCCCGGCGCGCCCGCGGGGAGCACGCGGACGGACGCGGTTCGATCTGGCGCATACTCGCGGCCGCGTGACCGCCATCTTCTCCGGCTTTAGCGAGTTCGGCCGCGTGCTCGCCGGCTTCCTCGTCGCCGAGTCCGCCGTCCGCGGCGCGGTGCTGAGCGACAGCGAGGGCGACGCGATCGACTTCGCGTTCGTCCCCAGCCGCACGAGCGAGCTCGAGGTGCAACTCCTCGGTGCGCAGCTCGACAGGGCCGCCGCGCGCGTGGCCTCCTGGGCCGCGGCGCACGGGCGCGGCTCCTGCGAGATCTTGATTGAGGCAAGTCACGGGCGGCTCTGCTGCGCCTTGCTCGACGCCACGTACGTGCTCGCCGCGCTGATCGATCCTGCGAGCGGCGACGACACGCGGAGCACCGCCGAGGCCGAGCGCCTGCTCGCAGGGTTCCGCACCGTGCGCCGCCAGATCGAGACTCTCCTGCGCAGTTAGGCGGCGCGTCGGGGTCCGCGCCGGGCCATGATTGACGCAAGGTCACATTTTTCTAGACTCACCTTGTTGGGCCCGCGAAGTCCCTCCGTGGCACACTGCGGGCGCGTGGCCCGGGCGACCCTCGAGACACGGCAAGGAGTCCTTTTTTTCCATGGCGACCCACATCACCGAAGAGTGCATCAACTGCGGCGCGTGCGAGCCCGAGTGCCCCAACGAGGCGATCTCGGAGGGTGACGACACCTACGTCATCGACCCCAATCTCTGCACCGAGTGCGTCGGGTTCCACGACTACGAGGCCTGTCAGGCGGTGTGCCCGGTCGAGTGCTGCCTGCCCGACCCGAACAAGCGCGAGTCCGAGGAAGTGCTGCTCGCGCGCGCCGTCAAGCTGCACCCCGACAAGGAGTTCCCGTCGCTCGACAGGCTCCCGGCGGGCCTGAGCCGCTTCCGCAAGGCCAAGTAATCGGGCGGCTCGACGTCCGATCGAGGGCGGCGCACCCGCAGCGCCGCCCTTCGCATTTGCGTGACATACTTTCGCGCACGATGCCCGCGCCGCACGAGCCCCCACGCGCGCCTCCGCGTGCGCCCGCACGGGCCCGCGGCCTCGTGCGGCTCGGCCTCTCGCTCCTGATCACCGGCGCCGCGCTGTGGCTCGTCCAGCGGCGCCTCGACCCCGTCCCCGACGCGCTGACGATCGCCGCCTGGGGCGTCCCCGCGTACCTCGCTACGCTGCTGGTGTACGCGTTCGCGCGCTCGGCCCGGTGGTGGTTCCTCGTCCGTCCTCTGGGACAGGTCCGCTTCGCCGACGTCCTGCTCGCCGGCCTCGCCGGGACGCTGTGGATCGTCGCCCTGCCGTGGCGCCTCGGCGAGCTCGTGCGCCCCGCCCTGCTCGCCCGCCGCGCCGGCCTGCCGTGGGCCCAGCTGCTCGGCACGGTCGCGATCGAGCGCGTCGTCGACGGCCTGGTCGTCTGCGCCGCGTTCTTCGTCGCCGCCGCCGCGGCCCCGGACGCGCCCGCGCTGTCGGGCCTGTACGCCGCCTGCGTCGCCGCGTTCGGCCTGTTCGGCGCCGCGCTGGTCGTGCTCGTCGCGCTCGCGCGCTGGCCCCACGCGCTCGCCGGCCTGATCCGCCGCGGCCTCGGCCCGCTCGCCCCGCGCCTCGCCGACGCGCTCGCCGGCGCCTCGCGCGGCCTCGCCGAGGGCCTGCGCGCCCTGCCCTCCCCGCGCCCGCTCGCGCTGTTCCTGCTCGCCACCCTCGCCTACTGGGCCGCCAACGCGCTCGGCATGCTCGTGCTCGCCCGCGCGTGCGGCCTCGAGCTCGGCCCGCTCGAGGTCCTCGCCGTGCTCGCGGTCCTCAACCTCACCCTGCTCGTCCCCGGCCCGCCCGCGCACGTCGGCACCTTCCAGCTCGGCGTCGCCGCCGGCCTCGGCCTGTTCCTCGCCCCCGACGTCGTCCGCGACCGCGGCTCGTCGTACGCGTTCTTCCTCTACACCTGCCAGCTCGCCGTGATCGCCGTCCTCGGCGTGCTCGCCAGCCTCCGCCTGCGCATCGGCTGGCGCGCCGCGCTCGACCTCCGCCCGCCCCAAAGGCCATGACCCCTGCGACCTGGCCCCCGGGACCTGTCCGTTCGCGCATGCCCGTCCGCGCAGCCGCGCCGGCGCCCCGCCCGGAGGCGCGCGCGTGACCGGCCTGCGCGCCCGCCTCGTCGCCCCCCTCGAGCTCGCGCTCGGCCTCGCCGCGCTCGCGGCCGTCGTCGCCTGGCTCGTCCCCGACGCCGGCGCGCTGCGGGCCGTGCTCGCCGGGGCCGAGCTGCGGCCCGCCTGGCTCGCGCTCGGCCTCGCCGCGACGACCCTCGCCTGCCTGGTCACCAGCGCCCGCTGGAAGCGCCTCGCCGAGGCGATGGGCGGCACCCCGCTGCCCCACGTCGCCTACTTCCACAGCCTCGCGCTGACGCGGGTGCTCGGCCAGCTCAGCTCGACGCTGGTGATGGACCTGGTCGGCCGCGGCGCCCTGCTGCGCGCCGCCGGCTCGCAGCGCGGCCTCGGCCACGCGGCCACCCAGGCCGCGCTCGAGCGGATCTTCGACCTCGTGCTGCCGCTGCTGCTGCTCGCCTGGGCCGCGCTCGCCTGGCCCGGATCGCCCGGGCTCGCGCTCGCCGGCTTCGTCGGCGCGTGCCTGCTGTTCGCCGCGCTCGCCGCGGCGCTGCTCGCCCCGCTGGTCCGCCTCGCGCTGCGCCTGTACGCCGCGGCCCGCCGCCTGCGCGGCCGCCCGGACGCCGCCGAGCCGCTCGCCGTCCCCGCGCTCGATCGCCGCCTCGCCCGCGACGTCGGCCTGCTGAGCCTCGCCCGCTACCTCGCCGTCATGCTGCAATTCTGGGCCGTCGCCGCGGCCGTCGCCGCCGACCTCTCCGCCGCGCAGATCGCCCGCGCGACCCCGATCGGCCAGCTCGCCGGCATGCTCGGCGTCACCCCGGGCGCGCTCGGGATCCAGGAGGCCGGCTGGGCCGGCGCGCTGACGTGGGTCGGCGCCGACGCGCGAGCGATCGCGCTGTTCGTGCTCGCCCAGCGCGCGCTCGTCACCCTCTATTTCGCCGCGCTCGCGCTCGTCAGCTGGCCGCTGCTGCGCCGCGCCCGGCGCCTCACGGCGCGACCAGGATCCGCGCCGAGCGGGCCGGCACCATCACGCTCGGACCCGTGACCATCTCGCCGGTCAGCTCGTCCTTCAGCATCCCGCCCGGCAGCCCGCCGACCGACTTCGCCGAGTCGCTGCGGTTGAGCGCGACCGACACCGTGTCGCCGTCGCCCGACATCTCGTACGCGAGCGTGTCGGCGTCGGCCGACAGCCGCTTGTACGTCCCGCGGCGGACCGCCGGGTGCGCCGCGCGGATCGCCGCCAGGTCCTGCAGGTGCTGGAACAGGTACGTCTGGTTGGCCGAGTAATTCGACCACTGCATGAAGCGCCGGTTGTCCGGATCGCCGGCGCCCGGCATCCCGTACTCGTCGCCGTAGTAGACGAGCGGCGCGCCCTTCATCGTGTACAGCAGCGTGAACGTCAGCGCGAGCCGCTCGAACGCCGACTTCTGGCCGGTCAGCCCGGGCTTGTTGTTCCACGCCCGGTCCTTGCCGTCGGCCCACTGGTTGTCCCACATCGGCACGTCCTCGGCGAGGTGGATCGCGCGCGGGATGTCGTGGTTGCCGATGAACGTGCTCATCACCGACGCGCCGCCGTTGTAGTAGTTCTCGTTGCTGTCGATGAAGTCGGCCAGCTCGGTCATCTGGCCCTTGCGCATCAGCATGTTGTAGGCCATCTGCATGCGCAGCGGGAAGTCGAACTGGCCGTCGAGCTTGTCGCAGCCGACGTACTTGTTGATCGTCCCCTTGTCGCCGGTGAACGTCTCGCCGACCATGTAGAAGTGCTCGCCCGAGACCGGCTCGATGTCGGTCTTCACGCGCGCGCGCAGGTCGGTCAGCCACTCCATCTTGATGTGCTTGACCGCGTCGAGGCGGTAGCCGTCGATACCCGAGTCGACGATCCACTGGATCGCGTTGTCGACCGAGAAGTCGCGCGCCGCCTGGTTGGCGAAGTTGAAGTCGGGCAGGTAGTCGGTGAACCAGCAGCGCTCGCCCGGCTCGCCGTCCCACGAACAGCCGCTGCCGCACACGCAATTGCCGCCGTTGCCGTTGTCGTTCGGGTTGAACCACTCCGGGTGCATCTGATAGACGGGCGAGCTGACGTGGACGTGGTTCATCGCGTAGTCGAGGATCACCTTCAGGCCGGCCGCGTGGGCCTTGTCGACCATCTCCTGCAGCTCGGCGAGCGTCCCGAAGTGCTCCTCGGTCTTCGTCAGGTCGGTCGGCCAGTACGCGTGGTAGGCGCTGTACTCGTAGCCGTCGGTGCCGAGCCCCGCGGCCGACGTGTTGTCCATCGGCACGCTCAGCCACAGCGTGTTGATCCCGAGGTCGGTGAAGAAGCCTTCCTCGATCTTCTTGGTCACGCCGGCCCAGTCGCCGCCCTGCCAGTCGGTCGCCATCGGCACCCCGATCGGCCCGTCGTTGGCCGGGTTGCCGTTGTAGAACCGGTCGACGAACGCGAAGTAGATCACCGCGTCGCGCCAATCGAACTGCCCCGGCATCGGGTCGGCGCAGGCCGGCGCGACGCACGTGAACTCCTCGCAGGTCTGCGGCGACAGCACCGAGTTGAACCCGCCGAACCCGTCGTCGACCTGGTTCGGGTTGTTCGGATCGGGGATCCAGTTGGTCCCGTCGATCCGCAGCTTGTAGAGCACCTGCGTGTCCCAGGGGACAGGCACGGTCACGCGCCAGGTCGTCCCGTCGCTCGTCATCGGCGCGCCCTTGGTCCAGCCGTCCGGCGCGAAGTCGCCCATGACGTCGACCGAGCTCTCGCCGCTGTCGGGGAACGTGAACTCGTAGTCGCAGCGCTTGAGCGAGTCGTCGCACATCGGCGGCGGCGGCTCGCCGGTCGTCGCCGTCGTCGTCGGGTCGTCCTCGGTCGGGTCGACGCCGCCGCCGGTCGCCCCGTAGCCGGTCCCTCCGCCGCCCTGCGACGGATCGTAGGGCATCGTGCTCGGGGGCGCCGTCGCCGACGACGTCGACTCCGACATCAGCGGCGGATCGGTGCACCCGACGAGCAGGGCCGGAAGGACGCTCAGAATTCGGACGAGGCGGGGCATTGTCGGGCCCAGCATGGCCCCCGGCCCGCGCGGCGGTCAAGGGTCCGCAACCGTCCGCGCCGACCCCGACGATCCGCCGCGCGACACGACGACCACGGACCCGCAGATCCGCCGTTCACGGGTCCGAAAGGCACGGATCGCCTGCGGGCAGCAGCACCCGCAGCGACCGCGGAGCCATCGTCACCGCGGCGCCGCCGGCCGTCCACTCGTACGTGTCGCCGGTCAACGCGTCGACGTACGAACCTGGCCCAAGCGCCATGCCGGGCACGAGGACCTCGCGCGGCCCCGCGTCCCGCGACGCGATCACCAGCGCCACCGCCCCGTCCGCGGCCGTCCGCACGAACGCGTACGCGTCGTCCTCGACGAGCGCCGCCGCGTGCGTGCCCGAGCGCAGCGCCGGCGAGCACCGGCGCAGCCGCCCGAGCCGCCGCGTCTGCTCCAGCAGCCGCGCCTGCGCCTGCGACAACATGTCCCACGCCGGCATCACCCGCCGGCAGTCGGGATCGTTGCCGCCCGCGAGCCCGACCTCGTCGCCATAGTAGATCACCGGCAGCCCCGGCAGCGTCAACACCAGCCCGAGCGCCAGCGCCTGCCGCTCGTACGGCTCGGCCTCGACGGGCTGCGGCTCGGGGTTCGCCCACGGATCGGCCGCGGTCCCGCCGGCTGCCTCGGAGAGGAACCGCGTCGTGTCATGGTTGCCGATCATCCGCGTCAGCACCGCGCCGCTGCCGGCCGTCTTCTCCGTCACGTCGCGCAGCATCCCCTCGACCGCCGAGAAGCCCGCGGACTCGTGCGCGATCGCGTCGCGCAGCGCCCACATCAGCGGGAAGTCGAACACGCTGTCGAGCCCGTCCGGCCCGAGGTAGTAGCGGATCGCCTCGATCCCCCACGCGCCCGGCCCGGTGTACACCTCGCCGAGGTTGAAGTAGAGGTCGCCGGGGGCCGCGCTCGCCCGCAGCTCCGCGACCACCCGCCGGGTCGTCGCGCGCGGCATCATCGGCACCGCGTCGAACCGCAGCCCGTCGGCGTCGAACGCGTGCGTCCACCAGATCGCGTCCTCGTACGACCAGCGGACCGCCTGCGGGTGCTGCATCCGCAGATCGGGCAGGTAATCGGTGAACCAGCACGTCTGGATGTGCCGCCCCCAATCGCAGCCGTCCAGCCCGCACACACAGGGCGGATCGGTCAGGTTCCACAGCCCGGGGTCCGTCGATTCGGTGAACCGCGGGTTGGACTCGTACAGATGATTCGGGACGAAGTCGAAGATCACCCGGATCCCGCGCGCGTGCGCGGCGTCGATCAACGCCCGCAGCGCCGCCTCGCCGCCGATCCGCGGCTCGACGCCCCGCGAATCGACCACCCAGTAGCCGTGGTAGCCCTCGTAGAACTTGCCGTCCCCGCGGCCCTCTCGCGCCTCGACCGGGTTGACGTACACCGGCGAGAGCCACAGCGCCGTCACCCCGAGCTGGTCGAGCGTGCCCGCCTCGAGCTCCGCGAGCACCCCATCGAGCGTCCCGCCCGCGCGACCGCCCGGGCTCGCCGGCGGCGCGAGCACGGCGCCGCCGGGCCCGCGAAACCGGTCGATCATCACCTGATAGAGGATTCCCTCGTCCCACCTCGCTGCGGCCGGCTGCACCCACCCCGAGACACGCGCCTTCGCCTGCCGACCTTCGGCATCGGTGCCGACGATCTCGAGCGTGTGCTTGCCACGGGCGAGCCCCGAGCGCGCCACCCGGATCGCCCCGCTGTCCGGCTCGATCTCCACCGGCACCACCTCGCCCGCCAGCGTCCGTGCCTCTGCCCGCGCCAGCGGCGCCGCGTCGCTCGCCGCCTCGAAGCGCCCGACCGCCGCGAATTCACCCGCCGGCGTCGCCTCGACCGACTCGACCACGATCGCCGGCTGACCGCAGTCGGCGACCCGCAGGAGCGACACCTCGAGGTCATCTTCCTCGCGCCAGAACGTCGTCAGCGGGTTGTGCGAGTCGACGCGGTGCTCGCCGTCCTCGAGGATCAGGTACCCGTGATCGCCGGGCGGCAGCTCGAGGCGGGCGTAGTGCCAGCCCGGATCCTCGACGCTCGGCCGCATCGCCACGCCCGGCACGAACCACCCGCCGAACGACCCGATCACCTGTAGATCGGCCCCCGGCCGCTGCGGCTGCGCCCACACGACGACCGAGCAGTCGCGCCGCGGCGCCGAGGGCGGCTCGCACCCACCCATGCCGGCGATGGCCGTCGCGCTCAGCGCGGCGAGCACCGCCGCGATCCCTCGCCAAGTGTGCAGCCCACGGCGCCGCATGATCGTCGTCAGCATAACAACAAAGCGGCTCGACAGGACAGGTCGCTTCGGAGTACAGGTCTCATCGACGCCCGTGCGCCGTGATCTCCGTAGAGTCCTCCTCCCCGCTGCCGTCCTCCTCGGCCTGGTCGCGCCACGGTCCGCCGCCGCGCAGAGCCCTGCAGCACCGCCTTCAACCTCGCCGCCTTCACCCTCGCCGCCGACCACCTCGCAGCCGACCGCGTCGCTGCCCCCGGTGACCCCGGCCGAGCCCGGGTCCGGGACCACCAGTCCCGAAGACCAGGTGGCTGCCGACCCCGCCCCGGCCGAAGCTCCCGCGAAGCCCGAGGGCGCGTCAGACACCGCGACCAAGCCTGCAACCGCCGACGCGCCGGGCGGCAAATCGGACGTCAAGACCGACGCGCCGAAGACCGCCGGCCCGCAGGATCCGAACGCCGAGCCGGGCTACGCGGACGGCTTCCACTTCGGCTCGTACGGCCGCGTGATCGCCGGCGGCGACGCGGCCGGCCGGCCCGGGCGCGACGGCGACATCGTCGCCCGCGGCTCGCGCCTCGACGAGTCGAACTACGCCGAGCTCGAGCTGCGCCGCGAGGACTACTGGAAGAACTCCGGCGCCTACACGCGCATCGTAGCGACGACCGCGTTCGCCAACCCGATCTTCCACTACAACGGCAAGTTCGCGGCGACGCTGGCGGTCCGCAACCTCTACCTCGAGGTCCGCAACGCCGGCCTCCGCGGCCTGTCCTTCTGGGCAGGTTCGCGGATGTACCGCGGCGACGACATCTACCTGCTCGACTTCTGGCCGCTCGACAACCTCAACACGATCGGCGGCGGCACCGGCTACACCTTCAAGAAGGGCACCGAGCTCAAGTTCCACGCCGGCCTCAACCAGCCGACCGATCCGTTCTATCGCCAGACGATCCTGCGCCCGCCGGCCTACAACCAATTCGGCGCGGCCGAGGTCGCGATCCTCGACCGCCAGAAGATGGTCAGCAGCCTCAAGCTCAGCCACACCTGGCCGGTCGGGGCGACCGGCGGCGTCAAGGGCATCCTCTACGGCGAGCTCCACTACGTCCCGCCGGGCCAGCGCGAGGTCGAGGCGAAGGTCTACGAGAGCCTGCCCAAGGACCTCGGGTGGGTCGCGGGCGGCCAGCTGAGCCTCTTCACCGGCCAGCGCAGCACCTACCTCAACCTCACCGCCCGCTACGCCAGCGGCCTCGCGGCCTACGGCGAGCTCAACGCCCCGCGCCAGCTCGCGCCCGACCGCACGACCCGCGGCGCGCGCGAGCTGCTGATCACCCTCAGCGGCAACTGGGAGAAGGGCCCCGCGGGCATCCTGCTCGGCTCGTACTACCGCATGTTCCGCAACGCGAGCCCGAGCCTCGACTGGGACGACCTCAACGAGGGCATCGTGATCGTCCGCCCGACCGTGTGGTTCGCCAAGATCGCCGGCGTCTCGCTCGAGGCCAGCTACCAGGCGCAGCAGCGCGGCGTCCTCGTCGAGAAGGAGCCGGGCCTGTTCGCGCCCGCGTTCGCGCAGCTCGGCCGGTTCGGCCTGATCCCGTTCGTCACCCCGGGCGGCCCCGGCGCGTTCCAGCGCCCGCACATCCGCCTGATCTACCTGCTGACCGTCCGCGACGCCGCCGCCCGCACCTTCTACCCGGTCGACGACGTGTTCGCGCGCCGCACGATCGACCACTTCATCGGCGTCGGCGCCGAGTGGTGGTTCGGCTCGACCAGCTACTTCCGCTGAGCGCCCCCATGCCGAGCTTTCGGAGCCACGCCATGAACACCCGCACCTTCAGCCTGCTCGCCGCGCTCGCCCTGCCCGCCGCCGGCTGCCTGCACTTCGAGACCCTCGAGGAGCCGGTCAAGATGACGACGCAAGCCCAGGACTGGCGCGACGCCGTCATCTACCAGATCCTGATCGACCGCTTCGAGGACGGCGACGACGGCAACAACTACCTGCTCGACCGCGAGAACATGGCCCGCTACCACGGCGGCGACTGGCGCGGCCTCGAGGACCGGCTCGACTACATCGCCGACCTCGGCGTCAACGCGCTGTGGATCTCGCCGGTGATCAAGAACATCGAGACCGACGCCAACGTCGACGGCTACCACGGCTACTGGGCGGTCGACCTGACCCAGCCGAACGCCCACTTCGGCAACCTCGACGACCTGCGCTCGCTCGTCCGCGCCGCGCACGACCGCGGCATGCTGGTGGTGATCGACATCGTCGCCAACCACATGGGCCAGCTGTTCTTCTACGACATGAACCTCAACGGCGTCGCCGACGTGCAGCTCCAGGGCACCGGCGCGCGGCCGCAGGGCTCGCCGGTCCCGCCGGGCTTCGACCAGTCCGGCTTCACCCACGTCACCGAATACGACCCCGACTTCAACCCGCTCGGCGTCCAGGCGTTCACCTCGCTCGGCCCCGCCGGCCTCGCGCCGATCATCTTCCCCTACGACCCCGCGACCGGCCGCGTCCCGGCGATGCCGCCGATCTTCCAGAACCCCGAGGTCTACAACCGCAAGGGCCGCACCTTCAATTACGACGACCCGCAGCAGCTCCTGACCGGCGACTTCCCCGGCGGCCTCAAGGACGTCAACACCACCCGCTGCGACGTCAAGCGCGCGTTCGTCGACTCGTACGCCCGCTGGATCGAGCTGACCGACGCAGACGGCTTCCGCATCGACACCGTCAAGCACGTCGAGCGCGAGTTCTGGCGCTACTTCTCGCAGCGGATCCGCCAGCGCCTCGCCGCCGGCGGCAAGAACAAGTTCTTCATGTTCGGCGAGGCGTTCGACGGCCGCGACGACCTCGTCGGCTCGTTCACCAAGAACGACCTGCCGACCGACCCGGCCCAGCTCGAGCGCGAGAACTCGTGCGACGACGGCCCGCAGATCACCGGCGACCAGCTCGACAGCGCGTTCTACTTCCCGCAGCACTACCAGGTCTTCCGCGACGTGTTCCAGGACGGCGCCTCGACCGACCGGATCGCCAACCTGTGGGCCAACAAGACCGTCAACTACGGCACCGTCGCCCCGGCGAGCAGCGCCGGCCTGCCGCCGTACAAGGCCCTCGTCAACTTCATCGACAACCACGACGTCGCCCGCTTCCTCTACTTCGCCCGCGAGCGCGTCGACGCCCACCCGGCGTTCCAGAACGCCTCGCTGCGCGACAAGGAGCTGCGCCTGCGGGCGATGCTGCAGAACGCGATCCTGATGCTGATGACCGCCGAGGGGATCCCCTGCCTCTACTACGGCACCGAGCTCGAGTTCCGCGGCGGCAACGACCCGAGCAACCGCGAGGACATGTGGCGCCCGGTCCCGTACCTCGGCGAGACCGCCGCGCCGCAGCCGTTCGACACCGCCGGCCCGACCTTCCAGTTCACCAAGCGGCTGATCGAGCGCCGCCAGAAGTCGGCCGCGCTGCGCCGCGGCGACACCCGGGTCGTGTGGTCGACCTCGCGCACCGGCGACGAGTCCGACGCCGGCATCTTCGCGTTCGAGCGCACCGGCGGCGACGCCGGCGGCTCGTACGCGCTGATCGTCTTCAACACCAACCAAAACCACGACAGCAGCACCAAGTTCGACGGCACCGTCATGCCGGTCTCGGCCCCGCCGGGCGCCGTGCTCGTCGACGTGCTCGCCGGCAACGCCGAGTACACCGTCGCCGGCGACGGCACCCTCGACCTCACCCTGCCGCCGGTCTCCGGCATGCTGCTGATCCCGAAGCAGGACGTCTGATCGCCGGGCAGGAACCTCGATGGTCGCCGTAACCGTCCGCAGTCTCACCAAGAGCTTCGGCGCGACGCACGTCCTCAAGGGCGTCGACGTCGAGATCCCCGATCGCGGCTTCGCCGTGCTCGTCGGCCCGAGCGGCTGCGGCAAGTCGACGCTGCTGCGCCTGCTCGCCGGCCTCGAGGAGGCGACCAGCGGCGAGATCCGGTTCGGCGACCGCGACGTCACCCGGCTCCAGCCGCGCGACCGCGACATCGCCATGGTCTTCCAGTCGTACGCCCTCTACCCGCACCTGACCGTGCGGGAGAACCTCGCGTTCGGCCTCAAGCTGCGCAAGACCGACGCCGCGACGATCGCCCGGCGCGTCGACGAGGTCAGCGCGATGCTCGGCCTCGGCCAATTGCTCGACCGCCTGCCGAAGGCCCTGTCCGGCGGCCAGCGCCAGCGCGTCGCCATGGGCCGGGCGATCGCCAGGCGCCCGCAGATCTTCCTGTTCGACGAGCCGCTGTCCAACCTCGACGCCGCCCTGCGCGCCCACGTGCGCGTCGACATCCGCAAGCTGCACGATCAGCTCGGCGCCACCAGCGTCTACGTCACCCACGATCAGGTCGAGGCGATGACGCTCGCCGATCGCATGTTCGTGCTCAACAAGGGCGTCGTCGAGCAGGTCGGCGCCCCGCGCGACGTCTACGACTCCCCGCGCACCCGCTTCGTCGCCACCTTCCTCGGCAGCCCGGCGATGAACATGCTCGAAGCCCGCGTCGACGCCGACGGCGCCGCCCTCGTGCTCCCCGGCGACCTGCGCCTCCCGCTCGAGAACCCGGACGCCTTCCTCGATCGCCTGAGGCCCGGGCGCCCGGTCGTCCTCGGGATCCGCCCGCACGACTTCGTCGTCCACCGCGGCGAGAGGCCGCCGCTGCGGGCCGCCGTCGAGCTGGTCGAGCTGCTCGGGCCCGAGCTGCAGATCCACGCCCGGCTCGGCGGCGTCCCGCTGACCGTCTGCCTCGAGACCGGGGCCGGCGTCGCGCGCGGCGACGCCCTCCCGCTGTCGGTCCGCACCCTCCACCTCTTCGACCCGGACACCGGCGAGTCGCTCCGATGCTGACCGGCCGTGCCTGGCCCTCGCGGCATGTCCTCGCCGCCCTGTCCCTCGCGCTCGCTGCGTTCGCCCCGCTGCGCGCGCGCGCCGGCGAGGACGTCCGGCTCTGGCACGCCTACCGCGACGCCGAGGCCGACGCGCTGGTCCAGGTCGTCGAGGCCTTCACGAAGGAGACCGGCCACAAGGTCGAGCTGCTGGCCGTCGCCCACGAGAGCTTCGGCAGCAAGCTCGCCGCCACGATCCCGCGCGGCCAGGGCCCCGACGTGTTCATCGACTCGCACGAGCGGCTCGGCGACTTCCGCGCGCGCGAGCTCGTCGGCCCGGCCGACGCCGCGCTCGAGGATCACGCCGTCTACAGCGCCCCGGCGCTCGCCGCCGTCCTGCAGGACGGCGTCCACTGGGGCGTCCCGCTGAGCGCCAAGTCGGTCGCGCTCTATGTCAACACCAGGCTCGTGGACCATGTCCCGAAGACCCTGGAGGCGCTCGCCGACCTCCAGCCGGGCCTGCCCACCGGCGTGTTCGCGCTCGCCTACGAGGCCCAGAGCGCCTACGGCCACATGCCGCTGCTGTTCGCCTGCGGCGGGCGGATGCTGACCGACGACCAGAAGTTCGGCTTCATCGGCCCCGAGGCCGAGCGCTCGCTCGCGATCGCCAGGGACCTCGTCGACCGCGGCGTCGTCCCGACCGACGCCGACGGCGCGCTCGTCCAGGATCTGTTCCGCTCCGGCCGCGCTGCGTTCGCGATCAGCGGCCCGTGGCTCGCCGGCGACCTCGCGGGCGCCGACCTCGACTACACCGTCGTCCCGCTGCCGCTCGTCGCCGCGACCGGCCAGCCGATGCGCCCGCCGCTGACCGTCGAGGCGGCGATGCTCTCGCCGGGCGGCGCCCAGCGCCCCGCCGCGCTCGCGCTCGCGCGTCACCTCGGCGGCGCGCCCGCGGCCGACCTCCGCCAGCGCGTCGCCGGCACCCTGTCGGTCCGCGCCGACGTCCCTGTCCCCAAGGACAGCCCGCTGCTCGCCGGCTTCTCCGCGCAGGTCGCCACCGCCGTCCCGCTGCCCGCGACCCCGGCGATGCGCTCGACCTGGGAGCCGGCCTTCCGCGCGATCCGCAAGGTCCTGCGCGGCCAGGCGACCCCCGCCGCCGCGCTCGCCGAGGCCGAATTCCGCTTCGACGACGTCCGCCGCCCGCCGCCGCCGCCCGCCTCGCCGACCCCGGCCCTCCTGCTCGTCGGCCTCGCGCTGCTCGCCGCCGCCTTCTACCTCGTCCAGCAGGCCCGCGACCCCGCCCGGCGCGAGGCCGTGCGCCGCTCGCTGCCGGCCTACCGCTACGTCGCGCACAGCGTGATCGCCGTCGGCCTGCTCGTGATCGTCCCGCTGGTGCTCGGCGCCGCGACCTCGCTGTTCGCCGGCAGCCCGACCGGCGGCTACTACGTCGGCCTGACCAACTTCGTCGAGATCCTGACCGCCCGCGGCGGCCCGCTGCTGATCAGCGGCTCGTTCTACTTCGTCCTGCTGGTCACGATCGCCTGGACCCTGGTCAACGTGTTCTTCCACCTCGCGATCGGCCTCGTGCTCGGCCTCGTGCTGTCGCGCCCGACGCTGCGCCTGCGCGCGCTCTACCGCGTGCTGCTGATCATCCCCTGGGCCGTCCCGAGCTACGTCACCGCGCTCGCGTGGAAGGGCATGTTCCACAAGCAGTTCGGCGCGATCACCGGGATGATCCACGGGCTCAACGACCTGTTCGGCACCGACCTGAAGCCGATCGCGTGGTTCTCCGACTTCAGCACCGCGTTCGCCGCCAACGTCGCGACCAACGTCTGGCTCGGCTTCCCCTTCATGATGGTCGTGACGCTCGGCGCCCTGACGGCCGTGCCCGCCGACGTGCTCGAGGCCGCCGAGGTCGACGGCGCGACCCGCTGGCAGCGGCTGTGGCGCGTCACCCTGCCGATCGTCCGCCCCGCGCTCGCCCCCGCGGTCACCCTCGGCGCGATCTGGACCTTCAACATGTTCAACGTCGTCTTCCTCGTCTCCGGCGGCGACCCGGACGGCACGACCGACATCCTCGTCAGCGAGGCCTACCGCTGGGCGTTCACCCGCGAGGCGCAGTACGGCTACGCCGCCGCCTACGCGGTCCTGATCTTCCTCCTGCTGCTGTTCATCACCCGCTTCCCGGGCTGGCTCGCCCGCAAGCTCGGGAGGGCCGCATGAGTCCGTCGGGACAGGGCCGAAAGGTCAGCGTGCTCGAGTCGATCGGCGCGCACCTGCTGCTGATCGCCGCGGTCGCGTTCGCGCTCTACCCGGTGCTGTGGGTGATCTCGACCGCCTTCTCCGGCGCCGCCGAGCTCGCCCCGCGCGTCCTGCCGATCCCCGCCGAGCCGACGCTCGAGCACCTGCGCGGCGTCGCCTTCAGCGCCCTCAAGACCCCGGGCGAGCCCGACCGCTGGCTGTTCGGCCTGCAGTTCCTCAACTCGCTGGTCATCAGCCTGGCGACCGCGCTCGTCGGCATCGTGATCGCGATCCCGACCGCCTACGCGCTCGCCCGCTTCGAGTTCGTCGGCAAGGAAGGCGGCATGCGCACCCTGCTGGCGACGCAGATGTTCCCCACGGTCGCCAGCGCGATCCCGCTGTACATCATCCTCGACGGCCTCGGCCTGCTCGGCACCCGCTCCGGCCTCGTCCTCTGCTACGCGACGACCGCCGTCCCGTTCGCCATCTTCCAGCTGCGCGGCGCCTTCGAGACGATCCCGAAGGACCTCGAGGAGGCGGCGATGGTCGACGGCGCGACCCGCTTCGAGGCCTTTGTTAAAGTGGTGCTGCCCGCCGCGCGCCCGGCGATCGCCGTGACCGCGCTGTTCGCGTTCATGAGCGCCTACAACGAGTTCATCCTCGCCGCGACGATGCTCGGCCGCGAGGAGATGTACACCCTGCCCGTCGTGCTCCAGCGCTACATCTCCGAGTTCAGCGCCGACTGGCCGAAGTTCGCCGCCGGCTCGCTGATCGTCTCGCTGCCGGTGATGCTCCTGTTCTATGTCGCGCAGCGCCACCTGATCGCCGGCCTCACCTCCGGCGGCGTCAAGGGCTAAAGGCGCGCCCCCTCGTCCCCTGGTGCTCCACCGCGGGGCAGCTCCGCTCGCCGCCGCCCGTGCGCCCGGCGAACGCGCCGCGCTCGCCCGCGAGCGCCGCGCGGCCTGTCTCTCCGGTCAGCCTCGCACGATCGCCCGCCGCGGCTTGCTACCGTGTCCCTCCGGTGCCTCGCCCCGTCGCGCTGTCGCTGTGCCTCGCCGCCTGCGCCCCGGCGGCCCCCGGCGGCCCCGCGGCCGAGCCCCCGCGGCCGACCGAGCGGCCCGCGAGCGAGGCCCGTCCGCTCGCTGCCGGGACGCACCGGAGCAACGCCCCGGGCGACGCGTCCGGCCCCGACTGCCTCGACCTCGACGGCGCCGCCCGGCGCCACCTCCAGCGCGGACCGGACGGCGCGCTCTGGCTCGAGCGCTGGACCGTGCGTCCGGCGCCGCGCGGCGAGCTGGTCCGCGTCGACCCCGCGACCGGCGCCGAGCGGCCTGTCCTCATGGACATCCTCACCGCGACCGTCGCCGGCGAGCGGCTGATCGCCCTGCGGACCGTCGGCGAGGCGCGCGGCCTGCTGAGCGAGCGCCGCCGGCTGACCCTCTCCGCCCTCGACGGCGCCGACGAGCGACCGCTCAGCCCCCCCGAGCACGCCGTCACCAGCCACGCCCTCGGCCGGTCTCACATCTTCTATACGACCGAGGACGGCGCGCTCCACCGCCGCCGCCTCGCCCCCGAGCCGCGCGGCCTCGATGACGCCCCCGGGCCGCTCGCCGACGGGGTCCTGGCCGTCCACGCCGAGCTGCCGACCGGCGAGCTGCTGATCAGCGTCGCCCGTGGCGGCCGGATCGAGCTCGCCGTGCGGACCGACGCCGGCGCCGTCCGACCCCTCGGCGTCGAGCCCGGCCCGCTCGCCTTGTCGACGGGACATGTCCTCCTGGACACCCCGGGCGGCGTCGCGGAGCTGCGGCTGCCCGGCTCGCGCGCCATCGGGGATGTCCCGAGAGACACCCGACGTCCGGGCGCCCCCCGGTCCCTCGCCCCCGGCCTGCACCTCCTCCCCGGCGGCCTGCTGCTCGGCCCCGCCGGCGAGCTGCGCGATCCCGCCCTCCCCGACCCGCTCGCGCGGGCCGCCGGCGCCGCGATCGCCGAGGCCGTGCCTGTCCCGGAGGCCATCTGGGCGCTCGTCCGCCACGACACCGACGGCGACGGCGACCTGACCGCGCTCGCCGACGAGGCCGACCTCTGCCGCCTCGCCCGCGACCCGACCACCCCGCAGCACCTGCCCCCGCGCGACCGCCCGCGCCGCCTCGCCGCCGTCTGGCCCGCGCTCGCCCGCCTCGCCGCCGGCGACCTGTCCCGCGGCACCCTCACGGCCGAGGCCGGCGCCCTCGTCCTGCGCACCCCCGACGCCGGCCCGCCCACGCTCGCGGCCCTGCGCGCCCGCGCGGCCGAGGTCCACCGCGACGCGGCCCGGCTCGTCGGCGCCCCCGACCTCGACCTCGTGCTCGAGTGGGCCGGCAACGACCGCCGCGCAGATGTCTCATGGGACAGCCGCCTCGCGCGCCCCGCGATCGCCGTCCAGGCCCGCGGCCTGGCCGTCCCCGACGCCCCGGTCCGCGCCGACCATCGCCTGACGCTCACGCCGCTGCCCGACGGCCGCCACCGCGTCGCCTGCGAGGGCCACGTCCGCCACGACCTGCCGGCCCCCGCGGCCCTCGAGCTGCGCTGCGCCGCCCGGCTCGGCCCCGGCGATCCCGACGCGCTCGCCGCCGCCACAGCTGTCCTTCGGGACATGCCCCCCCAGACACCCGTCCCGTTCTTCCTCGACCTCGGCGCGCTCGAGCTCCGCCCGACCGCGAGCGACCTGTGGGCGGGCCACCCCGCCGGCGCGCTGACGATCGAGCCTCCGACCGCGCTCGCCGATCTCGACGACCTCCTGACGGCCCTCGATCGCGCCGCCGACCTCGGCTTCGTCCCCACGCCGCGCAGCCCGCACCCGCCCGCGCGCGGCGCCGTCCACGCCCCCTTGGACCTCGCCGCGCCGCCCGGCTTCGCCGATCTCCCGCCCGCGGAGCGCGACCGCCGGGCCCGGGCCCTGTGGGCGCTGCTCGCGGCCCACGCCGAGCGCCACCACGGCGGCCGGCTCGCGCCGACCCACCTCGTCGGCACGGGCCATGTGATCCGCCGCGGCCGCCTCGAGTGATCCCGGCGACCTGCTACCGTGTCCGCCGATGCCCGAGCCCGAACGCGCCGCCCCGCCTGACGCGCAGGCGACCGGCTTCTTCGAGGCGTTGCCGAACACCACCATGTTCGGCCGGCTGTGGGCGCGCTTCGGCCTGCTGCTCGGCGAGAAGCTGGCGACCGTCGTCCGCGACGACCACGTCTTCTTGATCGTCATGGCCGCCGTCGTCGGCACCACCTGCGGCGCCGCGGCCGGCGCCCTGCTCGCGTGGATCGACTACGCCTACCGCCTGTTCCCGCGGCCCGACGAGAGCAGCGCGCTGGTCCGGTGGGCCGCCGTCGTCGGCGTCCCGGTGCTCGGCGGCCTCGCGGCCGGCGCGCTCCACCTCGTCGTCCGCAAGCTGCTGCGCCAGCCGCTCGTCATGGGGATCCCCGCCGTGATCGAGTCGATCGCCCGCAAGCACGGCGTGATCCGCGGCCGCCAGGCGGTCGTCACCGGCATCGGCACCGGCATCACGATCGGCAGCGGCGGCTCGTGCGGGCACGAGGGCCCGAGCGTCGCGATCGGCGCCGCGGTCGGCAGCGTGCTCGCGCGGTTCTTCGGCCTGCGCATGCGCTGGCACCTGGCGATGGTCGGGGCCGGCTGCGCCGGCGGCCTCGCGGCGGCCTTCAACGCCCCGCTCGCCGGCGTCGTCTTCACCGTCGAGATCGTGTTCGGCGGGGCGATCGGCGGCAACATCGGCACCATGTCGGTGTTCGTCCCGCTGATCGTCGCCGCGGTCGCGGGCACCTTCACCTCGCACGCGATCCGCGGCGAGCACCTGACCTTCGAGCCAGTCCAGCACGGCGACGCGATGCTCGCCGAGATGGGCCTGTTCATCGCCCTCGCCGCGCTCGCCGGCGTGCTCGGCACGCTGATGGGCCGCGCGCTGATCCGCGCCTCGCAGTGGTTCGCCGCGCTCCGCGTCCCCGACCTCGTCCGGCCCGCCCTCGGCGCCGTCGGCGTCGGCCTGCTCGCCGCGCTCGTGTCCAACGAGCTGCTCGGCGCCGGCCACTCGACCGTCAGCGCCGCCCTGCGCGGCGACCTCGGCTGGCAGCTCGCGCTCGCCCTCGCCGCGCTCAAGATCTTCGCCACCGCCCTGACCGTCGGCAGCGGCGGCTTCGGCGGCGTCTTCATGCCCTCGCTCTACGTCGGCGCCTGCCTCGGCACCGCCGTCGGCGCGCTCGCCCACGCCGCGCTCGGCCCCGGCGCCGAGTCCCCCGGCGCCTACGCGCTCGTCGGCATGGGGGCGATCTTCGCCGCGACGATGCACGCCCCGCTGACCCCGATCGTGATGCTGTTCGAGCTGACGCGCGACTACGCGATCATCCTCCCGCTGATGCTCGGCTGCATCCTCGCCGCCTTCGTCGCCCGGCGGCTCCACCCGCGCAGCTTCTTCCACGACGTCCTGCACGCCCAGGGCGTCATCCTCAGCCACGAGGCCGAGGTCGAGGTGATGAAGCGCGGCCAGGTCCGCGACCTGATGCTCCCGCCGACCCGCGTCCTGACCGAAGGGACAGCACTCGACGACGTCCGCCGCGCCGTGCTCGAGGAGGGCCGCTCCCCGTTCGTCGTCGACGACGCCGGCGCCGTGATCGGCTTCGTCAGCGCCGACCTGCTCGCCAAGCGCGTCCTCGCCGGCGGCGTCACCCCCGGCTCGACCGCGCGCGACCTGATGGGCGACGTCCAGCTCGCCTTCCTCTACCCGAGCGACACCCTCGCCGGCGCCATGCTCGCCTCGGCGCGCTCCGGCATGGAGCTCCTGCCCGTCGTCGACCACGAGCGCCGCCTCGTCGGCGTCCTCCGCCGCGGCGACCTGCTCGCCCACTACAGCGACAAGGTCCTCGGCCAGCAGGAGGAAGCCGTCCACCTGAACACCGCCGGCGGCACCGTCCACGGCCACGAGGTCGGCCTCGGCAAGGGCATCATCCTCGACCACCTCGTCATCGGACGCCGCTGGGCCGGGCGCTCCCTCGCCGAGCTCGCCCTGCGCGCGCGCACCGGCGCCACCGTCATGGAGTGGATCCGCGCCGGCTCCCCGCTCCCGATCGACCCCAACGCCCCGCTCCACGAGAACGACGTCCTCGCCGTCGTCGGCAGCCGCGAACAGATCCTCGCCGCCCGCCGCCTCGAACCCCCGCCGACCGCCACCCCGCACCCGGCCTGACCCACTCGCCTGCCCCCTGTCACGCCCGCGAGATCGACAGCACCAGCTCGCCGCGCGTCGCATCGACCTCGACCTGCATGCCCGCGCGGATCTGCCCGCGCAGGATCGCGTCGGCGAGGATCCCCTCGACCGTGCGCGTCAGCACGTGGCGCAGCGGACGTGCCCCGAGGGACAGGTCCGCGCCGCACAGCCCGACCACGTGGAGGGTCGCCGCCTCGGTCAGCCGGTAGCGGATCCCGCGCTCTCGCAGCAGCCGATCGCTCGACGCCTTCACCAGCCGCCCGCAGATCTTCGCCAGCAGATCCTCCGTCAGCGGGTGGAGCACCAGCGGCGCCTCGATCCGGTTCCACAGCTCGACCGGGAACGCCGCGCGGGCCGCCTCGAGCACCCGGTCCTCGTCGAGGCGCGCCGCCCCGCCCTCCTCGAGGCACATCGACCCGAGGTTCGACGTCATCAGGATCACCGCGTGGCGGAAGTCGATCGTCCGCCCGCGCCCGTCGGTCAGCCGGCCCTCGTCGAACACCTGCAGCAGCAATTGGTGCACGTCGCGGTGCGCCTTCTCGATCTCGTCGAGCAGCACCACGCAGTGCGGCTGCTTGAGCAGCGGATCGGTCAGCGCCCCGCCCTGCTCGTGGCCGACGTACCCGGGCGGCGCGCCGACGATCCGCGCCACCGCGTGCGCCTCCGCGTACTCGCTCATGTCGAGGCGGACGAACGCGTCGGGCCGGTCGAACAGCGCCGCGCACAGCGCCTTCGCGATCTCCGTCTTGCCGACCCCGCTCGGCCCGAGCAGCAGCACCGTCGCGATCGGCCGCTGCGACCCGAAGCCCGCGCGGTTGCGGCGGATCAGCTGCGCGATCGTCTTCAGCGCGTGCTCGTGGCCGACCACCTTGCGCGCCAGCTCGGCCTCGAGGTCGAGCATCTCCTGGTGCCCGAGCCCCTCGATCCGCTCGCGGGGCACCCCGCTGCGCTCGCACACGATGTCCTGCCAGGTCTCGCGGGCCACCTGCGCGCGGCCCTCGCGGACCGTCCGCGCGCACGCCAGGTCGAGCAGGTCGAGGCTGCGGCCCGGCTGCGCCAGCCCGGTCAGGAACCGGTCGGCGAGGCGGACCAGCTCGACCAGCCGCGCGCCTGCCCCGAGGGACAGCCCGTGCTGGGCCAGCACCGCCGGCGCCGCCGCCGCGACCGCCGCGCGCAGGTCCTCGCCCTCGAGCGGCTGCAGCCCGACCAGGTCGAGCGCCGCCGTCAGCCCGGGCGCCCACGCGGCCAGCCGCGCCTGGCCCTCGGGCGACGCGATCGCCACGGTCGGCGGCTGTCCCGAAGACCAGGCCTTCGCCAGCGCCCCGAGCAGCGCCGGCGGCCCGTCGCCGCCGATCCGATCGAGATCGTCGAGGATCGCCACCCCGCCGTGGCGCGCCACCGCCGACAGGTCCGCGCGCAGCGCGTCCTCGTCCTCGTAGCGCGTCGCCGACAGGTAGTAGACCGGCTGATGGAGGATCGCCGCCAGGTGCTTCGCCAGCAGCGTCCGCCCGCTCCCCGGCGGCCCGACCAGCAGCGGCGGCCGCGGCGAGCGGCGCAGCACCGCGTCGGCCAGCCGCGCCAATTCGCCCTCGCGCCCGTGCAGCGGCGGCAGCGACGACGGATCGATCGGCGCCAGCCGGCGATCGCTCTCGGGCCGCGGCGCCGGGGTCGGCCGCGCCTCGGGCGCGCCCTCCGTCGCCGCCTGCGGCCCGCCCCGTCCCGCGCTCGCGACCGGCGGTGCGACGCTCCGCGTCGGGCTCGCGACCTCTTTCGCCCGCCCTTCACCTGGCTCGACGGACAGCCGCCGCGGCCGCTCGCCGACGACCGGCCGCCCTTGCGTCGGCGCCGCCGCGCTCGGCCGCCCCGGCTCGCTCGCGCGCAGCCGCGCCGGCCGCTCGATCGTCGCCCCGCCCCGCCCCGTCAGGCGCCCGCGCGCCGGCTCGTCGGCCCGCGCCGCCTGCGACTTGCCTGTCCCCGAGGACATCCGCGTCGGCTCGGCGACCCACACCCGCGGCGCCGCCGCCTCGCTGTCCTCCGGGACATGTTCGTTGCGACCGCTCGCCCGCCGCGGCTCGCGCCCGCCGGCCAGCGCCGCCGCCTCGCGCGCGCGCAGCTGCTCGATCAGGCGCTTGCGCAGCGCCCCGCAGGCCGCCCCGGCGCGCTCGAGCAGCTGGTACGCGTGGCAGTCGGCCGAGCGGACCAGCGCGAGCAGCAGATCGAGGTCGGGGTCGACGCCGCGGCCGGCGCCGCGCTGGCCGATCCGCACCCGCCAGTCCGCGGGCTCCGGCTCGACCTCTTCATGGAGATCGGCGACCGCTCGCCGCAGCGCGTCGACGCCGAGACCCTCCCCTGCGAGCGCGGCGCGCACCGACTCGGCCGCGCACAGCGACAGCAGCAGCTCGCAGGAGCAGCGGGCCCGCGGCCCGGCGGGGGAGGTTCGGCGCGGCCCGCTGCGCACGCCCGGCTCCTGGGGACCGATCATGGGCGGACGCTAGCAACCGCGCGGCGGCGGTCCAAAAAACCTGCGGACGGGGGACCTTGCGCCCCGGGCCCGATGTTCGCTACAGCTTCTCGCCCACGATGCAGCGGTTCCAGATCCTCCTCTGCGAAGGCCCGAGCTGCGGGATCACCCACGAGAGCGAGCGCCTGCGGGCCGTGCTGCAGGCGCGCCTCGCGGCGGATCCCGCGCTGGGCTCGCGCGTCCACCTCGTCGTCTACGACTGCTTCGGCCGCTGCGGCGAGGGTCCGAACATGTTCGTGCGCCCGCTCGCGCCCGGCGAGGACGGCGACCGCGAGCCGCGCGAGGTCGCCGGCCGCGGCTTCTACACCGGCTGCACCGAGGCCAAGGTCGCGCGGATCCTCGACGAGCACGCCGGCCGCGGCGCGCCGATCGCCGAGTGGGTCGACGAGTACTGAGCCCGGCGATCGCCTAGCCGAGGCTCTCGATCACCGGCGACCAGAACAGGCACCCCGGGCTCGGCTCCTCGCCCTTCGCGTAGCCGGCGAGCTTGCACGACTCGCCGCGCAGCACGTCGATCGTCTGCACCAGCACGCGCATCGGGATGTCGCCCTCCGCCGAGATCGTCACCCTGGCCTCCTCGGGGTAGCTCGCCTTGAGATCGCGCGCGAGCTTCGCCAGCGCCGCGAAGTCGTGGCCGTCCCCGGCGAGCGGGATCCGCTGCGCCTCCGCGGCGTCCGACCGGGCCTCGAACCCGTCGCGGCCGATGACCACCTTGAGGTCGAGCGGCCGGACCTGCGGCGGCGACGTCGCCCCGGCGGGCAGGCCGGAGAACTTCGGCGGGCTGATCGAGATCTGCGCCATGCTGGCGAACTCCATCGCCAGCAGCAGCGCCGGGATCAGCAAGAACATCACGTTCATCACGGGCAGCATGTCGGCCTGGACGGTCTCTTCCTCTTGTGGTTCGCGGCGCACGGACATGGCGGCACTCTCCTCGCAGGCGCGTGTGGATGGCGCAAAGGACAGGTCGATGACGGCAACGCGGCGCACCTCGCCGCGCGGCCGTCACTCCCCCTGCGGCGACCCAGACAACCGGCGCCCGTCGAGGTTCCCGAGAAATTTCTTCGGCGCTCAGGTCAGCCGCGCGATCAGCCCCGCGCGCTCCGGGTGGGCCGCGGTCAGGGCCGCCCGATCGGCGAACTCGAGGTCCGCGAACTCGAACCCCGGCGCGACCGTGCACCCGACCAGCGCCCACCCGCCCGGCGCGTCGACCGTCGCGCCGAACCACGCCCCCGCGCGGACGACCTGCTGCGGACGTTCTCCCGCCGCGAGGTCGAGCCCGAGGCGCAGCGCCGCGTAGCCGCGCGCGTCGAACACGTGGACCGTCAGCCCGGTGCCGGCGTACAGGTGCCACACCTCGTCGGACCGGATCCGGTGCAGCCGGGAGCACTGCCCGTGCTCGAGGCAGTAGTAGATCGCCGTCGACGCGCTGCGGCGGTCGTCGCCGAGGGCGACCGTGAGGCCGGCGCGGTGCGTCTCCTTGTACCAGCCGCCCTCCGGGTGAGGCTCGAGGCCGAGGGCGGCGATCCATGAAGCTGCATGGGTCATGCCGCGAACGCTACACCCGCCCCGCCGGCCCGGTCCCCCGCCGACCGATCCCCGCCTGCCCCGTCCAGGGCCGCCGGGCCCACCTGGCGGCCCATGCGCGATCGCGCCCCTGTCTCCTGCGGCCCCCCTCGGTCGCCACGAGAACAGCGTTCTCGATCTTGTCCGGAACCGGCCGCCCGCCCCTGGTGCAGGCGAGCAAGGCCGGATATTTTGGCCCCCGTGTACTCAGCGCTGATCATCGACGCGGACGGCAAGACGCCTGCCACCCTCAAGAGCATCCTTGCGCCTTACGGCTTCGAGTTCACGATCACCGAGAACGGACCCGAGGCGGTGAACGTCGCGCGTCAGGCCGCGCCGGACATCATCTTCCTGCGCGCCGAGCTGCCGTTGACCTCCGGGTTCTCGGTCTGCAACCGACTGCGCCGGCATGAGGACACCAAGAAGACGCCGCTGATCATGTACTCGTCGAACGTCAGCGAGGACGTGTTCGAGCAGCACCGCAACCTCAAGACCCACGCGGACGAGTACCTGCGCCTGCCGCTCGAGGCGGAGCGCCTGCTCGCCGCGATCCGCCCGCTGCTCTCGCTGCAGGAGCCGAGCAAGGAGCCGAGCAAGGTCCAGCCGCCGCCCGCGCCCGAGCGCTCGAGCTCCGGCCCGGCCAGGGCCGCCCGGCCGAAGGACACGCGCGGCCGCCTCGACGTCGAGCTCGCCGACGCCCCGCCGCCGCCGCGCCAGCCGGAGCCGCGCCAGCAATTCGAGCAGGACTTCTCGGACGGCTTCCGCCAGCTGCAGGACGAGCCCGCGGCTGCACCGCCGGCCCCGCCGGCCCCGGCCGCCGTCGCCGCCGCCGCCGCGCGCCCGGCCGAGCCGCCGCCGCCCGACGCCGAGGCCAGCGACGCGAGCATCCAGGCCGGCGGCTTCAAGGCCCAGCGCGAGGTCCTCCAGATCAAGAGCCAGCTCAACGCCAAGGCGCGCGAGATCCTCGCCCTCAAGGACGACCTCGAGGCGCGCGAGCGCACGATCCTCGACGCCAAGCGGCACCAGCGCGAGCTGCAGGCGCAGCTCAGCGAGCTCGAGAGCCAGCTGCTGACCGCGCAGGAGCAGATCCTGTCCTCGCGCGAGGCCGCCGAGGCCGCGAGCCGCGACAAGCAGACCGCCCTCAAGCGCGAGGAGGGCGTCAAGACCCGCCTCGAGGTGACGCAGAAGAAGCTCAAGGACCTCGAGGCCGAGTCGACCAACTTCCGCGCCCAGGCGACCCAGGAGCAGGCCCGGCTCGGCGGCCTGCTCGCCGAGGCGCAGCAGCGGATCGAGACCCAGTCGTCGCTGATCTCCGACCTCGAGGGCGAGCGCGACCTGCTCGCCGGCCAGCTCGCCGAGGCCAACCAGCAGATCGCCCGCCTCGTCGACGGCTTCGAGAGCGCGCGCAAGACGATCACGGGCCTCGAGGACACCCTCGCCGAGACCCGCAAGCAGGGCGAGGAGGACCTCGCCGACGCCCGCGCGCGCGCCGAGAAGGCCCTCGCCGACGCCCGCGCCGAGCGGGCCGCCGCGATCGAGTCGCTGTCCGCCCAGCACCAGGCCGAGATCGACGAGCGCGACCAGGACCACGCCGCCACCGTCAAGGAGCTGCAGAACCAGCAGGCCGCGCTGCGCGAGCAGGCCCAGCAGGAGCGCGAGCGGATGTCCCAGGTCCTGATGGAGACCGAGGAGAACGCGCGCCTCCAGATCGACCAGCTGACGCAGACCCTCGCCGCCACCGAGGAGACCGCGCGCCGCGAGATCGAGCAGCTCCGCGCCACCCTCGCCCAGGCCGAGGAGACCGCGCGCAACGAGATCGCCGCCCTCCAGGCCGCCATGGCCGAGGCCAAGGCGCAGGCCGAGGAGGCCGCCGCCGAGGCCGCCCGCCGGATCTCCGCGCTCGAGCGCGAGGTCGACGAGCTCGGCGGTCACCTCGACCGCGCCGAGTCCAACATCGCCCGCCGCAAGGACCTCGCCGCGCGCGCCCAGCAGGCGCTGGCCGTCGCGCTCAAGCTGCTCGAAGAAGACGAGCCTTGACCTGCCCCTGAGGACAGCTGCTTTTGGCCGCCGACCGCCTCCACGGCGACACCGCCAACCTCAAGAGCAGCCAGTCGCGCGCGCTGCAGCGCCTCGGCGAGCGCCGGGTGCCCGCCGACCGCGTCGTCTCGGCCGTGCTCGCGCGCGACCTGCTCGAGCTCTCGCAGCAGCTCGGCCGTCGCCTCGGCCTGTTCATCGACCGCCGCGGCCAGGTCCAGGCCGTTATCCTCGGCGACGCCCACAGCCTCAGCCTGCCCGAGTTCGCGCGCGTCCGCGGCGCGCTCGGCCGCCTGCGCGGCGTCCGGCTGATCCTCACCCACCTCGTCCCCGACCCGCTCAGCCGCGAGGAGCTCGCCGACCTCACCAAGCTGCGCCTCGACCTGATCGCCGCGGTCCACCGCGGCCCCGCCGGGATCCAGCTCGACCTCGCCGCGCTGACCCCGGCACCGTCCGGCACGCAGGACGTGTTCACCGTCCGCACCTGGCCGAGGGTACCTGTCTCTTCGCTCAGCCGCGACCTCGACGACGACGACCTCGCCGCCGCCCAGATCCCGCCCGACCTCCCGGTCGACTTCACGCGCTTCATCCGCGACCTCGAGGCGCGGCTCGTCGACGCGACCGCCGGCGCGCGCGCCGAGGCCCGCGGGACCAAGGCGATGGTCCTGATGGTCCACGGCGGCGGCCCCGAGGTCCCCGCGCGGGCCCAGGAGCTGCGCGAGCTGTGCCGCACCGCCGGGATCCACCTCGTCGACCTCGTCCAGCAGCGCCGCCCGCACCCCGACCCGCGGACCTTCTTCGGCCAGGGCAAGCTGCGCGAGGTGATCGTCCGCGCGCTCGAGCAGGACTGCGAGCTCCTGATCTGCGACCCCGACCTCTCGCCCTCGCAGGCGCACGCGATCGCCGAGGAGACCGAGCTCAAGGTGATCGACCGGACGATGCTGATCCTCGACATCTTCGCCCAGCACGCCCGCAGCAGCGACGGCAAGCTGCAGGTCGAGCTCGCCCAGCTGCGCTACATGCTGCCGCGGATGGTCGGCAAGGGCACCGCAATGTCGCGGCTCGCCGGCGGGATCGGCGGCCGCGGCCCCGGCGAGACCAAGCTCGAGATCGACCGCCGCCGCGCCAAGGAGCGGATCACGATGCTCGATCGCCGCCTCGATCAGCTCCGCCAGCGCCGCGACCAGCGCCGCGCGCTCCGCCGCAGCACCGGCGTCCCGGTCGTCGCGATCGTCGGCTACACCAACGCCGGCAAGTCGAGCCTGCTCAACACCGTCACCCAGAGCGAGGTCCTCGCCGAGAACAAGCTGTTCGCCACCCTCGACCCGACCGTCCGCCGGATCCGCTTCCCCGAGGACCGCGAGGTCGTCCTGCTCGACACCGTCGGCTTCATCCGCGACCTCCCGCCCGCGCTCCTGCAGGCCTTCAGCGCCACCCTCGAGGAGGTCGCCGACGCCGACCTGCTGCTGCTCGTGCTCGACGCCAGCGACCCCGACCGCGACCAGCACCGCGCCACCGTCGAGGCGATCCTCGGCGACATCGGCGCCGGCAAGGTCGCGCGCCTCCTCGTCCATAACAAGTGCGACCTGCTCCCGCCCGAGGAGCTCGCCGTGCGCCAGGCCGAGGCCGGCCGGGACACCTTCTTCCTCAGCGCCCTCGACCGCCGCAGCACCTTCCCCTTGATGCAGGCGATCGAGCGCCACCTCTGGGAGCGCGGCATGCTCGAGCGCCGCCCCGGTCCGCCCGACCCGCAGTCGGCCGAGCCGCCGCCCGACGCTCCACCCGGTGAGGACGACGCCTGATGCCGACCGAGCTGACGCCCGCGCTCGCCGCGGCCCTCGGCGCCCTCCAGGGGGTCGCCGAGTTCCTCCCGATCTCCTCCTCCGGCCACCTCGCGCTCGCCGAGCTGCTGACCGGCCTCGACGCCGAGTCCGTCGGCCACTCGTTCAACATCGTCGTCCACGCCGGCACCCTGCTCGCGGTCCTGATCCACTACCGCGCCGACCTCCTCGCCCTCGCGCGCGCCGCTGTCAGCCGCGCCGTCGTCCCGCTGCCCGCGCCCGGCCCCGACCCGCTGGCTCATGGGACAGGGCTCGAGGTTCAGGACCCCGAGGACATCCGCCCGAACCGCGTCGGCCCGCCGCCGAACACCGCGCGCGCCCTGCTCGTCGCGCTGATCCTCGGCACCCTCCCGCTCTCCGCCGCCCTCGCCCCCCCGGTCGAGAGGCTCGTGATCGCCGCCGAGCACACCCCGCAGGCCGTCGGCGCCTGCTTCCTCCTCACCGCGCTGATGCTGGCGTTCGCCCACCGCCGCACCGGCCGCGCGCGCGAGCCGCTGGCGACCCCGCGCCCGTGGCAGGCCGTCGTGATCGGCCTCGCCCAGCTGGTCGCGATCCTGCCCGGCGTCTCGCGCAGCGGCGCGACGATGGCCGCCGCGATGGGCCTCGGCCTCGGGCGCCTGCCCGCGGCCCGCTTCTCGTTCCTGCTCAGCGTGCCGGCGATCCTCGGCGCCTCGATCAAGGAGGCCGTCGACCTCGCCCGCCACGGCGCGCCGGCGATCGCCCCGGCGACCTTCTTCATCGGCTTCTTCGTCAGCTTCGTCGTCGGCGCGATCACCCTGCGCCTCCTGATCCACCTGCTCGTCCGCGTCGGCCTGCTGCCGTTCGTCCCCTACCTGCTGGCCCTCGGCCTGGCCGTGCTCGTGCTGGCCTGATCGCGGCCCCCCGGAGCGCTAGACGGCGCCCGCCTCGCGCGACAGCACCATGCAGTCGCCGTACGAGTAGAAGCGATAGCGCTCGGCGACCGCCGCCGCGTACGCCGCGAGCACCCGCTCGCGCCCGCCGAAGCTGCACACCAGCATCAGCAGCGAGCTGCGCGGCAGGTGGAAGTTCGTGATCAGCGCATCGATCACCTTGAACGAGAACCCCGGCGTGATCACCAGGTCGGTCTCGCCCGCGTACGGCGCGACGACCCCGCCGTGGGCCTGCGCGACCGCCTCGAGCGCGCGCGTCACCGTCGTCCCGATCGCCACGATCGGCCGCCCCTCGGCCTTCGCCGCCGCGATCCTGCGCGCCGCGTCCTCGCCGACCTCGATCCGCTCCGCGCCGACCTTGTGCGCCCGGACGTCCTTCGCCTCGAGCGGCAGGAACGTCCCCGGCCCGACGTGCAGCGTCAGCCGCACGACGTCGAGCTGCGCCAGCACCTCCGGCTCCCAGTGCAGCCCGGCCGTCGGCGCCGCGACCGACCCCGGCTGGTTCGCGTACACCGTCTGGTAGCGGACCGCGTCCTCGGTCGACGGCCCTTGTGGCCGTCGGATGTACGGCGGCAGCGGGATCTCGCCGCGCTCGCGCATCACCTCCATCCACTCGCCGGCCTCGACGCGGAACACCCGCGCCCGCGGATCGACCGGATCCTCCTCGACGTAGCGGGCGACGTGCTCGCCGTGCTGCACGACGTCGCCGGCCTTGAGCCGCTTGGCCCCGCGGACCCACGCCCGGAACGTCGCCCCGGGCGCGAGCCCCGGCCGCGGATCGCAGATCAGCAGCTCCATCTCCCGCCCCGCGTGCGTCACGTGGACCCGCGCCGGCACCACCCGCGAGTCGTTGACGACCACCAGCGCCCGCGGATCGAGGTGCCGCGGCAGCTCGCGCGCGCGCGCGTGTACCGGCTCGCCGGCGCCGAGCAGCACCATCATCCGGGCATCGCCGCGCCGCGCCGCCGGCTCCTGGGCGACCAGCTCCTGCGGCAACTCGTAGTCGTACAGTTCGGGACCCATCGGCGCCGCGGGTTTTTGCACAGCCCCGGGGGCGCGCACAAGTGGCCGCGCCGGACCGGCGATGTCATCCTGGGGCGCCGTGCCCTCCCCGCTGCTCGCCGCCGCCGCCACGCTCGCCGCCCTCCTCGTCGCCCCGGCCCGCACGCCCGAGACCGGCGCCGAGCGCCTGCACCGCAAGGGCGTCCACTGCATGGAGGAGATCGAGCGCCGCGACTGCGCGATCGAACACTTCGAGGCCCTGCTCGACGAGCGCACCGATCAGCGCGAGCTGGTGACCGACGGACTCTTGCGCCTGGTCAAGCTCTACGAGAAGGAAGATCGGCCCGAGGACCTCAAGGCCGCGCTGCGCCGCTTCTGGGACGCCGGCAAGACCGACGTCCGCCGCGGCCACCTCCCGTACACCGCCCGCTTCCTGCCGAAGGACCTCGACATCCTGTTCCACGCCCACGTCCAGCGGCTGATGAACGCCCCGCTCGCCAGGCAGATGGACGAGGTCGCCGAGTTCGTGATGACCTGCGACCCCGACCGCCGCGAGCAGCTCGACGACCTCCGGATCTTCCGCAAGGCCGAGCGCAAGGCCCGCGAGACCGGCACGGATGTCCGCAAGGCCATGTCGGAGGTCGTCGCCGACGAGAAGAAGGAGGCCGCCGCGCGCAAGCAGCGGGCCGACGCGCGGGCCACCGAGGGCCGCCCGCGCCCGCCCGAGCCGGTGTTCGTCGAGCTGTGCGCGGCGGCCCGCGCGCTCGGCGACGACAGCGTCGCCGGCTGGACCCGCGGCGCCTTCGCCCTCAGCCACGCCGACTTCCGCCGGTCGATCGCCGTGCTCGAGATCCCCGACCTGCCCGCCAAGCTCGCCGCCGGCGAGCGCGCCGGCCGCCTCACCGGCGTCGGCCCGAACACCTGGGTGCTCGCCGGCCGCAAGTACGACGGCGGCGCCGTCCACGTGGCGATGTTCGAGACCGGCGAGCTCGTCCTCGCGCCCGCGGCGGTGATGCCGGAGCTCGCCGCCAACCACGCCCGCGGCCGCCGCACCCTGCTCCGCGAGCTCGACCGCCTCGTCGGCGGCGTCCCCGTCGACGCCGGCTTCTTCGCCGTGATCTCCGAGGCCGCGATGAGCGAGCTCGGCTTCCGCGGCTCCTCCAGGGGCCGCAAGACCTTCCTCCAGCTGCTCCTCCCCCACCCCGAGGGCCTCCAGCTCGCCGGCGTCGCCCACGAGTACTTCGGCCTGTTCCTGCGCGTGCCGACCGACACCCCGCTCAAGGCGAGCGCGCTCGTCGGCCTCGCCCGCAAGATGATCGAGACCCAGGCCGACGCCGACCCCGAGGCCGCCGACTTCCTCCGCTACCTCGACGTGACCCAGGCCACGGACAAGCGCGCCCTCCTGCTCTCGTACGTCCTCTCGCGCCGCCAGCTCGAGGCGCTCGTGCTGCGCTGACGCCCCGGCCGTGGCAAGCTCTCGGCCCCGTGGCGCTCCCCCTGCACGCCCTCCTCCTCGGCCGGCTCCTCGTCCCGTCCCCGCTCGCGCCGGCGCACCTGTCCCTCGAAGCAGGCGCGTTCGCCCCTGCACCTTCGGACATGCCCGCCAGGACACCCGGCGAGCCTGCCCCGAAGGCCAGGCCGCCCACGCGCGGCAAGACCAGGGGCAAGCCCGAGCCCGAGGCCCCGCCCGCGCCCCCGCCCGCCCCGGCGTACACCGCCGAGCTCGCGCAGGCCGACATCGACCGCGTGCTCGCCGGCCGCGGCCGCGAGTACATCGAGGCCCGCGCGCGCCTCGAGGCGAGCCCGGCGATCGCCGCCCCGCTGCTCGCCGGCCGCCTGACCGCCACGCCCGCGCCGACCTTCGCCGAGCAGCGGCGCCTGCTCGCCGTGCTCGGCGCGATCGCCCGCCCCGAGGACGTCAAGCTGTTCGCCGACGCCCTCCGCCGCGACGTCGCCGCCGCCCAGACCAGCAAGTCGCAGGAGCAGGGCACCGAGCTGCGCGCGGCCGAGCCGTGGCGCGAGGTCCTGCGCGCCCAGGGCCCGCTCGCCGTCCCCGCGCTGACCGAGCTGGTCGCCGACAAGAACTTCAGCGAGGAGCTGCGCGCCCTGCTGCTCGCCGACCTCGTCGCCGTCACCGCGGCCGACCGGCTGCCCGAGCTGGTCGCGCTCGTCGGCCTCGGCGCGCCCGCGCTGCGCCAGGCGCTGCGCCAGGCGATCGCCCGCCGGGCCCTCGCCTCGCCGGCCGAGCGCCGCGTCCTCGTCGACGTCGTCGACGCCGCCCTCGCCGCCGCCGAGCCCGCGCGCAAGGCCGGCCTCGTGCTGCTGCGCGCCGCCCTCGGCGACGCCGCCGACGTCGCGTTCACCCGCGCCGCCGCCGCGCTCGCCGAGGACGACGCCGCCGCCTTCCCGGCCCGCGCCGCCGCCGTGCGCGTGCTCGTCGCGCGCCGCAGCGACCCTGTCTCGCAGGACAGCCTCGAGAGACTCGCCGCGCTCCACCTCGCCGCCGAGCGCCGCGGCGAGCAGCGCAGCGAGATCCTCGGCACCCTCGCGCTCGCCGGCCTCGAGCCCGCCCGCGCCGCCGCGCTGATCGGCCGCCTCGATCTCACGCGCGCCGAGGCGCCGCGGATCGCCGCCGCCGCCTGGTCCGCCGCGACGCTGCCCGCGGGCGCCGCGTGGCTCGACGCCAGCCAGCAGCACGCGTGGCCCGAGGTCCGCGCGGCCGCCCTCGCCCGCGTCGACGCGCCGTGCGACCCCGCGATCCTGCTTCGCCTGCGCGGCGCGGTCGACCTCGCCGGCCCGGGCAACGAGCCCGACCCCGCCGTCTCGCGCGAGGTGATCACCGCGATCGGCCGCTGCGGCGGAGCCGACGCGAAGGCAGCCCTCACGGCCCTCGTCGCCGACGGCGCCCAGGACCCCACGCGCCGCGCAGAGGCTGCCCGGCAGCTCGTCGATCGCCACGGCCCCGCCGGCAGCGACGCCGTCGCCGCGGCCCTGCGCGCCGAGGCCGATCCTGCCGTCGGCCAGCGGCTCGTCCGCGCCCTGGTCCGCGCCGAGCCGCCCGCGACGCCGGCCGTGCGCGACGCCCTGTGCGCCGCCGCCTCGCAGGAGCAACTCGCCGCGGCGGCCCGCCGCGCCCTGCGCGACCTGCTCCCCGACGACGACGCCCCCTGCGGCAAGGCCCGCTGAGCGACCCGCGCTCGTTGCCGTCCGGCCGCGACCGCCGTAGCCTCGCGCCCCCGATGTCTCAGGCCCGCGACAAGCCCCGACTCCGCAAGGTCGAGCGCCTCCAGCTCCGCCGCGGCGACGACGTCCTGATCGTGCTGCGCGATCCGACAGGTCTCAGCGAACAGGTCGCCTTCCCGATCACCGCCGCGCCGGTGCTCGACGCCCTCGACGGTCAGCGGACCGCGGCGCAGATCCGCCAGTCGCTCGCGCTGCGCGGCGTCCTCGACATCGAGCTCGCCGCGATCGAGGCGGTCGTCCGCGACCTCGGCGAGGCCGGCTACCTCGACGACGACGCCTTCCGCGCCCGCTGGGAGGCGGTCCACCGCGAGTTCATCGCCGACCCGGTCCGCCGCCCGCGGTTCGCCGGCCTGCTCTACCCCGACGAGCCCGACGCGCTCGCCGCGGCGCTCGCGGGCGTCCTGCCCGATCCGGCCGCGCGCCTGTCGGGCGGCAGCGACGTGCTCGGCGTCCTCGTGCCGCACCAGCCGCTGCCGACCGGCGCCGAGCCGCCGCGCGCCGCCGCGACGGTCGCCGCGGGCCTGATGGACGAGGTCCTGCGCGGCCTGCCGCGCGCCGACGCGATCGACCTCGTCGTCGTGCTCGGCACCGACTACCACCCGGGTCTGCAGCCGTACACGATCACCGACAAGCGCTACGCGACCCCGCTCGGCGAGCTGCCGTCCGACCCGGCCCTCGTCCGCGCGCTCGACCGCCGGCTCCCGTGGATCCGCCGCGAGGAGATCCGCCACCGCGAGGCGCTGAGCGTCGAGCTCGCCGCGGTCGCCCTGCGCCACCTGTACGGCGGGACATGTCCCCCGGTGCTGCCGGTCCTGTGCGGCCCGGCGGCCCTCGACGCCGGCCTCGACGGCCCGGTCGAGGCGTTCATCGCCACCCTGGAGCATGTCCTCGAGGACAGGCGCGTGCTGTGGTGGGTCACCGCCGAGCTCAGCCACGACGGCCCGGCCTACGGGCGGCCGCCGCTGCAGGCCGACCGGGTCGCCGCGCTCGCCGAGCGCGACCAGCTGTGCCTCGCGGCGCTCGCCGAGGGCCGGCCCGAGGCGCTCGCGCGCCGCTGCGTCGACCAGGACGACCAGCTCGGGCGCCCGAGCGGCGCGCCGGCGATGGTCACCGCGGCCCGGCTGTTCCCCGTCGGCTACGCGGCCGATCGCGTCGCCTACGCGGCCGGCCGCCCGCCGGGTCCCGACGAGGGGTGGATCGGGCTGGCGGGCCTGCGGTTCGTCGGCCCCGGCCTCGCGGACGACGACGACGACCCGTGGTTCACGCCGGCCGGCCGCCCGCGAGGCGGATGATCAGCTCGACGGCCTGCTCGACGGACACCGGCAGCCGGCCGTTGGGGTCGATCGCCGCCTGGGCCGCGAGGCCGTAGACGACGCCGACGATCCCGCGGGCGACCACCTGGGGGTCGCCGACCAGCACCCCCTGCTCGACGCCCCGGCGCACCACCTCGGCGTACTTGGCCCGCATCTCGCTGAACGTCCGCTCGAGCTTCTCGCGGAACTCCTGCTCCTGACCGGACATCGTGACCAGCAGGTTGCACAGCCGGGCCTCGTCGGGATGCTCGACGAACGTCCGCAGGTGGGCGAGCGCCACCTGCTGCAGGAGCCGGTCGGCGGGCAGGTCCGCGGGCGCGTCGGCCGGAAGCTCGGCGGCCCAGCGCTCCTGCAGCGTCGCCAGCTGGGCGTCGAGGATGTCGTGAAAGAGCTGCTCCTTGGCCCGGTAATGGAAGTAAACCCCGCCCTTGCTGAGCCCCGCCTCGCGGGCGATGTCGAGGAGCCGCGTCGGCGCGTAGCCGCGGCGGACGAAGCAACGGGTCGCGGCAGCACGGATCTGCTGCTTGCGCTGCTCATCGATCTTCTGGCGTGTCATCGCTGTTCCCCACCCTCCCGGCGCATGGCTGGCGCCCCACCCCTCCACGCTAGCGGAGACCCCCACGGGTCTGTAAAGCCACTCCTGGGAGCTCGCGGCCGCGGGCGATATGGGCCATTGTCCCCGAGACCGCGGCCGGCCGGCCCGCAGCCACGAAACTCGCGGTTTCGTCGGAGGCGGGCGCAAACGGCCGCAGGCCACGCCGATCTCCCGCGGCGTGACCTCGCCGACCGCGAGCGGGCGTGCCCTGCGCGACTTCAAGCCCTCGCGCCCGCGGGCGCACCCTCGCGGACGACCGGCCCCGAGGAACGCCGGCCCCCTGGTCAAGTGTCGTCCTGAATAAGACACTGTATCGCGCGTCCAGTGACGCCGAGGTTTTATGCGCAACGTTCTCCCGGCCCTGCTCGTCCTGTCGGTCAGCCTGTCTGCCTGCTCCTTCTCGTACTCCTCGTCGTCTCGCTCGGGCACCGGCACGCCGGGCAACGCGTCCGGGGTCAGCGGCTCCGGCAAGCCGGCCCGCCGCGCCGACGCGCCCGCGGCCGAGGCGGCCCCCCAGACCGCGCAGAACGCCCCGCAGCCGGCCGCGACCCAGCCCGCCGCGCAGCCGACCCCGGCCGAGCCGGCCCCCGCCCCCGAGCCCGGCCGGATCGGCCGCGCCGACGCCAGTGACGGCGGCGTCGCCCCGATCCCCGCGACCACGCAGCCGTCGTCGCAGCCGCAGCCCGCGGGGCTGACCACCCGCGAGAACACCCGGCCCGGCGGACCGGCGAGCATCAGCGGCGGCGCCAAGACCTCGCCGCCCCCGCAGCCGCAGCCCAAGCCCGGCACGATCACCGCCGGCCAGGCCGCCCCGGGGAGCAGCGGCCCGGGCACGATCAGCGCCGGCTCCAACACCACCGAGCCGCCGAAGAGCAACGCCCGGATCGCCGCGCCGAAGTGACGCCCCGCCGCGCAGAACAAAGGGCCATGGCCTCGCGGCCATGGCCCTTTGTTCATGTCTCGAAGCACCTGGCCGGAGCGCCGCGCGACCGCGGCCAGCGGCTCAGCGCGCGCCGGAGCGGCTGAAGATCCGCACGCCCGGCGGCTCGGCGCGCTGCATCGGCGCGGGCGGCAGGTCGTAGCGGGCGCCGCGCTGCTCGTCGCGACGCAGCACCTCGAGGGCTGCCTCGTCGAACGTGTCCTCGTCGAGCTCGTCCTCCTCGTCGAGCTCGTCGGCGTCGATGTCCTCGCGGGCGGTGAAGCGGCGGCGGAGGATCAGCGCGCTGTCGTCCTCCTCGACCTCGGCCGGCGCGGCGCGCTCGGCCGGCTCGACCTCGAGGCCGGCCTGCTCGAGCTCGAGCTGCGGCGAGGTCGGCGTGCGCTTGCGGGCGGGCTGGGCCGCCTTGGCGCCGGCGACTCCGTTGAGGCTGGCCCGCAGCTCGACGCCCGGCTTGAAGTCGAGCGTGAACGCCGCGTCGATCGTCATCGGCTCGAGCGTCCGCGGGTTGACGCCGCGCCGGGCCGAGCGCTTCTTCTTCGTGAACGTGCCGAAGCCCGGGAACGTGAAGCGCGGGCTCTGCGTGCGGGTCACCTTGGCGCGCACGAAGTAGGCCGAGAGCTCGGCGAACGCGAGCTCGAGGATCTGCTGCACGCACTTCTTGGTGATGTCCGGCGGCAGATCACGCGAGCGGACGATTTTTTCGATCAGTTCTGCCTTCGTCATCGCTTCGCCACGGGGGCTTTCGACTGTATGGATCGCCGCGCGGCTCGTCAACTGTTCGGCCGAGCAGTCACCCTCGCGACGCGCTTGCAAAGACCGGAGCGACGCAGGAGATCCGATCCGTAAAGAGATCGGGAGCTCGACATCAACGCCGCGTATGCAAGACGCGGAGCGCACGCTCGAGGTCCGACATCACGGTGTCGTCTGCGGGGTTGCGCTGCCCCGGGGGCAGCTCGCGCTCGCGGCGGATCACGTACGACGGGTGGTATGTCACGTAGAGCGGGATCCGCAGCTCGGCGCTCGCGTCCTCGTAGGTCCAAGCCCGGGAGCGCATCTCCTTGAGCAACGTATCCTCGTGCTTGCCGAGCAGCAGGATGCCGGCGTAGCGGCCGAGCGCGACGATCAGCTCCGGGCGGATCGCACGGATCTGGGCCTTCAAGAACGGCGAGCACTTCTCGATCTCGTCGGGCTCCGGGTCGCGGTTGCCGGGCGGCCGGCACTTGAGCACGTTGGCGATGTAGACCTGCGACCTCGTCATGCCGAGGCGCTCGATCCACAGCGTCAGCCGCTTCCCGGCGGCGCCGACGAACGGCTCCCCCTGGCGATCTTCGTCCGCGCCGGGCGCCTCGCCGATGAACATCAACCGCGCCGCGGGATCGCCGACGCCGAAGACGATGTTCGTGCGGCCCCTGGCGAGCTTGCAGCGCGTGCAGTTGCCGATGTTCTTGCTCCGCAGGTACGCGAGCTTCTGCTCCGGCGTCCACGCCTGCGCCTGGGCCCGCAGCGCCGCCTCCCCGCGGCCGACGTCTGCCTGCCGCGTCGCCGGCTGCGAGCTCGACACGATCGGCAAGCTCGCCGAGCTCGCCGAGCCCGGCGCGCGCGCGGACGGCGGCGCGGATCTGGCCTGGTCTTCGGGCCAGGTGCGAGCGCCGGCGCGCGGCCCGTCCGCGTCCGCGCGGCGGACCTCGCTGGAGACCTGTCCGGATGACCAGGCGGCCTCCGCGGGCGCGGCTCGCTCGGGCGTCCGCGCGCCCGCCGGAGCGACCCGCGACGCCGACGTCGCCACGCCCGGGGCAGGCGCCGCCGGAGGCCTCGCGTTCGGCGCCGACGCAGCGTCGCCCGTCGGCGCGCGACTCGACGCCGACGTCGACGCGGCTCCTGCGACGAACTCCGGCGCTCGCGCTTCGCCCGGCTCGGACGTCGCCGCGCCCGTCGGTGCGCTCAGCGACTTCGCCGTCGCCGCCTCGACCGGTCGGCGTGGCGACGGCGCGGCCGACACGTAGCCGACCCCGCGGAACTCGCGGAGGTGCCTGAGGTGCTCCGCGAAGCTCCGCGCCAGCCGCCGCACCTGCTCGCGCCGCTCGTCGCTCGCCGTCGTCACGCTGCCCTCCTCCTACAGTGTGACGGCCAGCGCGCCGAGGATCCACGTCGCCAGCGCGTCCTTGCCGATCGGGGGCCCCGACGGCTGGACCTCGACCGCGTCGCCGCGGCGCGTCAGCAGGAAGCCCGCGTTGGTCGCCGACGCGAAGCCGACGCCGGGCGCGCCGACGCGGTTGACGAACAGCGCGTCGGTCCCCTTGGCCTGCAGCTTGGCCTCGCCGAGGCGGACCAGCTCGGCGGCCAACCTGTCCTCCGGACCATCCTCGACCGTCTGCGCCGCGAACCCCAGGAAGCGCGAGCGCGGCGCCCCCTCCGGCGCGCCGCGGCCGAACCGCGCCGTCAGCCCGGCGAGGATGTCGGGGGCCGCGCGCCAGCGCAGCGCCGGCAGCGCGGCGAGCAGCTCCGCCTTCGTCAGCTTGCGGTCCGTCGCGCCCTCGACCTCGAGGTCGCCGACCGCCGCGACCATCGCCACCCAGTCGCATGGCCGTTCGGACAGCTCGGCCTCGATCGCCGCCTGCATCTGCCCGGCGGTCTCGACGTCGACCCGGCGCACGCCCGCGGGCGTCGCCAGTTCGACCGGCCCGGCGACCAGCGTCACCGCCGCGCCGGCGCGCTGGGCCGCGGCCGCGAGCGCGAAGCCCATCACCCCGGTCGACGCGTTGGTGACGAAGCGGACCGGATCGAGGTACGTCCGCGTCGGCCCGGCCGACACGAGCACGCGCTTGCCCGCCCACGCCCCGCCGCGCGCGAGGATCGCCCGCGCCGCCGCGACGATCTGCGGCGGGTCGATCATCCGCCCCTCGCCGATCCACCCGCACGCGAGCTCGCCGCGGTCGGGCCCGACGAACTCGGCCCCGCGGGCGCGCAGCGTCGCCAGGTTGTGCTGTGTCGCCGGGTGACGCCACATGTTGGTGTTCATCGCCGGCGCCCACAGCACCGGCGCCCGGGTCGCCAGCAGCACGGTCGCCGCGAGGTCGTCGGCGAGCCCGGCCGCCGCGCGCGCGAGCAGGTCGGCGGTCGCCGGCGCGACGAGCACGAGGTCCGGCCAGTCGGCGAGCTCGATGTGCCCGACGCGCCCCTCCTCCGCCGGGTCGAGCAGGCTCGCCCGCACCGGCCGGGTCGACACCGTCGCCAGCGACAGCTCGGCGACGAACGCCCGCGCCGCCGGCGTCATCACCACCTGGACCTCGCAGCCGGCGGCGATCAGCTGCCGCACCAGCTCGGGCGCCTTGTACGCCGCGATCCCCCCGCTGACGATCAGCAGGACCCGCTGGCCCGTCCGCCCTGTCCGAGCGGACAGGACCTCCGGGTCAGCCAACGGGACCCTCCTGCAGCGGCTCGACGCCGACGGTCTGGATCCCGAAGCCGGTCAGGCCGACGATCTTGCGCGGGTTGTTGGTGATCACCTTGATCCGGTGGATCCCGAGGCTGCGCAGCACCTGCGCGCCGAGCCCGAACTCGCGGAAGCCCGCCTCGGCCGGCTTGAGCGCCGGCGCCGGCTCGGGCGCGCGCGGCTGCAGCAGCGGGTCCGACGGCCAGCGGTGGCCGAGCACGTAGAGGAACACCCCGCGGCCGGCGCGGTCGATCTGCCGCAGGCTCGCGCGCATCCGGCTCGCCGCGCCGTCGCCGGTGACGCCGAACACGTCCTCGAGCACCTGCGACCGCTGCGCGCGCAGCAGCACCGCGTCGTCCCCGCCCTCGGCCTGATGCAGGTCGCCCTTGCACAGCGCGACGTAGAAGCTCGCCGGCTCGACCGTCGAGCGGAACGTGTGCATCGTCCAGCCGTCCTTCGCCGCGATCCCGAGGATCGGCGAGACCAGCGGCACGCGCGCGACCTCCTCGATCAGCGTCTCGCGCTGCAGCCGGTAGCCGATCAGATCGGCGATCGTCAGGATCGGGAGGTCGTGCTCGCGCGCGAACGCCTCGAGGTCGTCCATCCGCGCCATCTCGCCGTCGTCGCGCATGATCTCGCAGATCACGCCGGCGGGCCGCATCCCGGCCAGGCGCGCGAGGTCGACGGAGCCCTCGGTGTGGCCCGAGCGGACCAGCACGCCGCCGGGCTGGGCGCGCAGCGGGAAGATGTGGCCCGGGCTGACGATGTCCTGCGGCCCGTACTTCTCGTCGCTGGCGACGCGGATCGTCTGCGCGCGGTCGGCCGCCGAGATCCCGGTCGTCACCCCGCGCCGCGCCTCGATCGACACGGTGAACGCGGTGCCCATGTGGCCCGGGTCGGTCGGGACCATCATCGGCAGCCGCAGCTCGCGCACGCGCTCGGCCGTCAGCGCGAGGCAGATCAGGCCCCGGCCCCAGCGGCACATGAAGTTGACCTTGTCGGCGGTGCAGTGCTCGGCCGCGATCACGAGGTCGCCCTCGTTCTCGCGGTCCTTGTCGTCGACGAGGACGATCATCCCGCCGCGGCGGATGACCTCGATGCAGCGCTCAACGTGCTCGTAGTTGGTCGTTTCGCTCATGTCTCGCCTTCGGGCGCCTGGTCTTCGGGACCGGTCGCCTTGTACATGTCCGCAGGGCCAAGGTAGCCGGCGCGCGCGAGGTCCTCGCGCGTCAGCCCGCCGGGGGCGCCGCGCTGCGCCGTCGCGGCGCCGGAGAAGTTCATCAGCCGGGCGACGTAGCGCGCGAGCAGGTCGACCTCGAGGTTGAGCGGGTCGCCGGCGGCGCGCTCGCCGAGGGTCGTCGCCGCCAGCGTGTGCGGGATCAGCCCGACCATGAAGCCGCGCGCGTCGACGACGTTGACCGTCAGGCTGACGCCGTCGAGGCAGACGCTGCCCTTCGGCGCGATGTACGGGAGGAGCTCGGCCGGCGCGTCGAACCACACCTCGAGCGCCTCGCCGCGGGCGGTCCGGCTGCGCAGGCGCGCGAGCCCGTCGACGTGGCCCGACACGAGGTGACCGCCGAGCGCGTCGCCGACGCGCAGCGCCGGCTCGAGGTTGACCCGGCTGCCGACCCGGAGCCCGCCGAGCGAGGTCACGGCGAGCGTCTCGAACGCGGCCTCGACGGTGAAGCTGCGCGCGTCCGCGGCGACGACCGTCAGGCACACGCCGGACACCGCCACGCTCGCGCCGAGGCTGCGGTCCGCCTCGTCCAGCGCCGCGGCGACGACGAACGTCCGCTGCTGGGCGCCGGGGATCACGCGCTCGATCGTGCCGACGCTCCGCACCAGTCCGGTGAACATGCTGGGGTTATGGCACAGATCCCGCGGGTGTACATAGGTCCCCGCGGCCGCCGAGACGTCAGCGATGTCGCATCAACCCGGGTCCGCGGGCGGGCCGAGCACCGTCAGGCCGTCGACGCCGACCGGCGTCCGCAGCAGCGGCACCAGGCGCGCCGCCTCGGCGACGGTGGCGAGCCGCAGCCCCGGCGTCGCCGGCCGGCCCTCGCCGAGGATCACCGGCGCGTGGAACCAGTACCAGCGCCGCCACGCTGCCGCGGCGACGAAGCTGGCGATCAGGTGGCCGCCGCCCTCGACGAGGAGCGAGCGCACGGGCAGCGCGCCGAGGGCCCGCAGCGCCGCGCGCACGTCGACGCGGCCGTCGACGTCGCCGTCGACCTCGATCCGCGTCGCGCCGAGCCCGTCGATCGCCCGCCGCGCCGCGTCGGTCGCCCGCGCCGTGTGTAGCACCAGCGTGCCGGGCCGCAAAAGCCGGGGCCGCTGCGCCGCGGCGGCGCAGCGCAGGCCGCTGTCGAAGACCACCGGCACCGGATCGACGCCCGGCACCATTCGGACCGACAGCTGCGGGTCGTCGCGCAGCAGCGTGTCGGCGCCGACGGCGATCGCGTGGTGACGGGCGCGCAGCCAGTGGCCGACGCGCCGCGCCGGTTCGCCGGTGATCCACTTGCTGTCCCCGGAGCCAGCCGCGATCTGCCCGTCGAGCGACGACGCGACCTTGAGCGTCACGAACGGCAGGCGCGTCGCCTCGTGGTGGAGGTAGTGCTCGTGCGCCGACGCGCACGCGCCCGCGAGCACGCCCTCGCGCACGCGCAGCCCGGCGGCGCGCAGCAGGTCGAGACCGCGGCCCGCCGCGTGGCTCGCGGGATCGCGCACCCCGACGACCACCTCGCCGACCCCCGCGGCGATCAGCGCCCCGGTGCACGGCGGCGTGCGCCCGTGGTGCGAGCACGGCTCGAGCGTCACGTAGACCGTCGCGCCGCGGGCCGCCGCGCCGGCCATCTGCAGCGCCTGCACCTCGGCGTGGGCGCCACCGGTCGGCGCGCTGCGGCCGGCGCCGACCACCCGCTCGCCCTGGACGACGATCGCGCCGACGCACGGGTTCGGGTACGTCGCGCCGGTGCCCGCGCGCGCGAGCGCGACCGCGAGCCCCATCAGCCGCTCGTCGCGCGCCTCGGGCCCCTCGTCCGCGGCCGGCGCGCTCGCCCGCGCCGCCGCGACCGCCGCCGCCGTCGGGTCGTCCGGGCCGGCTTCGCCGTCGCCGCCGAGCAGATCGACGCGCTCGATCACGCGCCCTCCCCTTCTGTCCCGCGGAACCTGTCCATCAGCTCAGCCTCCGCGCCGGCCTCGCCGTCGCCCTCGCGTGCGGTCACCTGGATCTGCCCGCGGGCGTCGATCTCGAACAGCGTGCGCTGCCCCTCGGGGCTGACCTGGCTCGCCTTCTCCATCTCGCGCAGGAGGTGCGAGAACTCCTCGACCGAGGTGAAGCTGCGGTACACCGACACGAAGCGGACGTACGCGACCGGGTCGATCGGGCGCAAGAGGTGCATGATCCGGTCGCCGATCTCGTCGGCGCGGATCTCCTTCTCGCCGCGGGTCGCGGCCCACTGCTCGACCGCGGCGACGATCGCCTCGAGCTGCTCCTCGTCGACCGGGCGCTTGCGGCAGGCGAGCTGCAACCCGCCGAGGATCTTGTTGCGGTCGAACGCCTGCTTGACGCCGCTGCGCTTGATCACGACCGGCAGCGTCGTCTCGATCCTCTCGTAAGTAGTAAAGCGGTGGCCGCAGTCGACGCAGGCCCGGCGGCGGCGGATCGCTCCGCCGTCCCGACTGTCGCGCGAGTCGAGGACCTTGATGTTCCCGCTGCGGCAGACCGGGCAGAGCAACCGTCACCCCGGCGCCGGCTCGATCTTGGAGACGCGCCGGGCGTGGCGCCCACCGGCGAATTGCGCGTCGAGGAAGGTCTTGAGCAGCACCTTGGCGAGCTCGCCGCCGCAGACCCGCGCGCCGAGGCACAGCACGTTGGCGTCGTTGTGCTCGCGGGCCATCGCCGCGCTGAACGGGTCGAGGACGACCGCGGCGCGGATCCCCGGCTGCTTGTTGGCCGTCATCGCCACGCCCTGACCTGTCCCGCAGACCAGCAGGCCGAGCGAGCCCGGCTCGCCGCGGACCCTGTCGGCGACCGCGATCGCTATGTCCGGGTAGTCGACCGACTCGCTCGCCGCCGCCGGGCCGGCCTCGCTGGCGACCTCGTGGCCCCACAGGGCCAGCGCCGCCGCCAGCTCGCGCCGCAGCTCGATCCCCGCGTGGTCGCTGCCGATGTGGACGCGCATGCGCTACTCCGCCCGCTTGAACACGAGGCACGCGTTGGTGCCCCCGAAGCCGAAGTTGTTCGACACCGCGTAGTCGACCCGCGCCACCCGCGACACGTGCGGGACGTAGTCGAGGTCGCACTCGGGGTCGGGGTCGTCGAGGTTGATCGTCGGCGGCAGCACCTCGCGGTGCAGCGCGAGCGCGCAGATCGCCGCCTCGAGCCCGCCGGTCGCGCCGAGCAGGTGCCCGTGCATCGACTTCGTCGACGACACCGCGAGCCGCCGCGCGTGCTCGCCGAACACCGCCTTGATCGCGGCGGTCTCGATCGCGTCGGCCGCGGTCGAGGTGCCGTGCGCGTTGATGTAGCCGATCGCGGCGGGCGCGACGTCCGCGTCGCGCAGCGCGAGCCGCATGCAGCGCTGGGCGCCCTCGCCGTCGGGCGGCGGCGCGGTGATGTGGTACGCGTCCGCCGTCGCCGCGTAGCCGACGAGCTCCGCGTAGACTCGCGCGCCGCGGGCTCGCGCGTGCTCCCACGCCTCGAGCACCACCAGGCCGCAGCCCTCGCTGAGCACGAAGCCGTCGCGGCTGGCGGTGAACGGCCGCGACGCCTTCGCGGGCGCGTCGTTGCGGGTCGACAGCGCCCGCATCGCGCAGAAGCCCCCGACGGCGAGCGGCGACACGGTCGACTCGGTGCCGCCGGCGATCATCACGTCGGCGCCGCCGCGGGCGATCAAGTGGAAGGCCTCGCCGATGCTGTGCGCGCCGGTCGAGCAGGCCGACACGTGGCTGATGTTCGGGCCCTTGTAGCCGTGGCGGATCGAGATCTGCCCCGGCGCAAGGTTGGAGATGATCGCGGGCACGAAGTACGGGCTGATCCCGTGGCGCGGGCCCTTCTCGCGCAGCGACTGCGACGTGGCCTCGAGGACAGGCAGGCCGCCGAGCCCGGCGCCGACGTACACGCCGAAGCGCTCGGGGTCGCCGGGCGGCGGCTGGCCGGGCGCGCCGAGGCCGGCGTCCTCGACGGCCATCGCCGCGGCCGCGATCGCGTACTGGATGAAGAGGTCCATCTGCCGGACCTCCTTCTTCGGGATCCAGCGCAGCGGATCGAAGTCCTTGACCTCGCCGGCGATCTGGGCCGGCATCGCGCTCGCGTCGAAGCGCGTGATCAGACCGATCCCGGACTCGCCGGCGCACAGCCGGCGCCAGTTGTCCTCGACGCCGACCCCCAGCGGGCTGACCAGCCCGAGGCCCGTGATCGCGACCCTGCGCCCAGACACCGCGGACCTCGCTAGCGGCGCACGCGCGCCTGGATGTGCCGCACCGCGTCGCCGACGGTCTTGATGTTCTCGACCTCTTCGTCCGGGATCTTGATCTCGAACTGCTCCTCGAGCGCCAGGACGAGCTCGACGATCGCGAGCGAGTCGGCGCCGAGGTCCTCGGTGAAGGTCTTGTCGAGCCCGATGTCCTCGGCCTTGACGTCGAGCTGCTCGCGGATGATCTCGGTGACCTGCTGTTCGATCGAATCTGCTGTCATGGTCTTGGTCTCCTCTCCAAGCGGAAGTCCGGGTGAAGGTACGCGGCGCGGGGGAACTTTCGGGCCCGTCACATGCGCAGGCCGCCGTTGATCCCGAGGACCTGCCCCGTGATGTAGGCGGCCGCCGGCGCGGCGAGGAAGGCGACGAGCTCGGCGACCTCCTCGGGCCGACCGATCCGGCCGAGCGGGATCTGCTTGAGCAGCGCCTCGCGGGCCTCGGCGTGGATGCTCGAGGCGGTCATGTCGGTGTCGAAGAACCCGGGCGTGACGGCGTTGACGGTCACGCCGCGGCCGGCGAGCTCGCGCGCGAGCGACTTGGTCAGCCCGAGCATGCCCGCCTTCGCGGCGGCGTACATCGCCTGACCGGCGTTGCCCTGCTCGCCGATCACGCTGCTGATATTGATGATCCGCCCGTCGGCCTTCGCCTTGAGCAGGTGCCGCGCGGCCGCCTTGCTGCACAGGAAGGCGCCCTTGAGGTTGACGTCGAGCACGCGCTGGAGGTCGGCCTCGCTGGCGCGCAGCAGCAGCGCGTCGACCGAGATCCCGGCGTTGTTGACCAGGATCGCCAGCCCGCCGAGCTCGGCGACGACGCGCTGCACCCCGGCGTCGACCCCCGCCGCGTCGGCGACATCGAAGCCGACCGCGATCGCCTTGCCGCCCGCGGCGACGATCTCGTCGCACAGGCCGCGCGCGGCGTCCTCGCGGGCGCTGTAGTTGACCGCGACCGCGGCGCCGCGCTCGGCGAGCGTCCTGGCGATCGCGCGGCCGATGCCACGCGACGCGCCCGTGACGAGCGCGACTCGACCCGCGAGAGAGAGCGTCGGCGGCAGAGACGGCGGCGTGGACGGGTCCGGCACTAGGGCCCGACCTTTAGCACATCGAGGTCCTGCGGGGAACCGACGGCGGCGACCGCGAAGGTCTTGTCGATGCGTTTAATCAAGTTCTGCAGCACGCGGCCGTGCCCGACCTCGAGGCCACGCGTGATCCCCATGCGAATCACCGTTCGCATCGACGCCTCCCACCGCACGCGTCCGGTGATCTGGCGGATCAGTCGCTCGCGCACCCCGGCCGCGTCGCGGTTCGGCTCGGCGTCGACGTTGGCGACGACCGGCACCCTGAGGTCGCCGATCCTCACCGAAGCCAGCGCGTCCGCGAGGCGCTCGGCCGCCGGGCCCATCAGCGCGCAGTGGAAGGGCGCGCTGACGTTGAGCCGCATCGCCTTGGCGCGGCCCTCCTTCGCGCGAGCGACCACGCGGTCGACCGCGGCCGCGTGGCCCGCGATCACGATCTGCCCGCCGCCGTTCTCATTGGCGGGGCTGACGATCTCGCCGCCCGTGCTCGCCTCTTCGCACCACGACTCGAGCGCCGCCGGATCGGCGCCGAGGATCGCCGCCATCGCGCCGACGCCCGCGGGGACCGCCTCCTGCATGGCCCGGCCGCGCAGCCGCACCAGCCGGACCGCGTCGGCGAACTCGAGCGCGCCCGCGGCGACCAGCGCCGAGAACTCGCCGAGGCTGTGGCCGAGGCACACCGCGGGCACGAGGCCGAGCTCCTCGGTGACGACCGTCCACGCCGCGACGCTGCAGGTGAGGATCGCCGGCTGCGTGTTGGCGGTCAGCGCGAGCGCGTCGGCCGGGCCCTCGAAGCACAGCCGCGACAGCGGCTCGCCGAGCGCCTCGTCGGCCGCGTCGAACACCCGGCGGGCCGCCGGGAACGCGGCCGCGAGCGCCTGGCCCATCCCGGGCTCCTGGCTGCCCTGCCCCGGGAAGAGGAAGGCGAGCGGCTCGCTCGGCCACGGGCTGGCGGATCGGACATGTTCGTTCATGCAGACGGCTCCTCGCGCTTGGCGGCGGCGAACAGCTCGCGGTGATCCGCGACCGCGGCGCGGAGCGCGGGCGTGAGATCCCGCGCGGCGTAGTCGCCCGCGATCCGGATCCCGGCGGCGATCGCTCGCGCGCTGGCGCCGCCGTGACAGATGATCGCCACGCCCTCGACCCCGAGCAGCGGCGCGCCGCCGTGCGACTCCGGGTCGAGCGTCTCGGCGAGCGCGCGGAACGCGGGGCGCAGCACGAGCCCGCCGAAGCGCGTCCGCGGGCTCTGCATCACCGTCGCCTTGATGAACTTGAACAGCCCCGTCGCGGTGCCCTCGAGCACCTTCAGCGCGACGTTGCCGGTGAACCCGTCGGTGACGATCACGTCGACGGTGTCCTTGAAAAAATCCTTGCCCTCGACGTAGCCGACGAACTTGAACGCCGGGCTCGGATGGGCGGCGAGCACCCGGTAGACCGCGCGGGTCAGGTCAGTGCCCTTGCCCTCCTCGCTGCCGTTGGCGAGCACGCCGACGCGCGGCGCCGCGACGCCGTGGACCGTGCGCGAGAACACGGCCCCCATCACCGCGAACTGGGCGAGGTGGATCGGCTTGCAGTCGACGTTGGCGCCCATGTCGATCAGGACGCACGGCGCCGCGTCCATCCGCGGGAAGCTCGAGACGATCGCCGGGCGCTCGATGCCCTTGAGCCGGCCGAAGCGGAACAGCCCGCAGGCGAGCATCGCCCCCGAGTTGCCGGCCGACACGACCGCCGCCGCCTCGCCGCGGCGGACGAGGTCGAAGCAGACGAGCATCGACGCGTCGGGCTTCGAGCGGACCACCTTGGACGGCACATCGTCCATGGCGATCACGTCGGATGCGTGATGGACGCGGATCCCGTCCTCGCCGCCGTAGCGAGAGATGCCGAGGATCGCCAGCTGCGGGAGCAGCTTGGTGCGATCCCCGACGAGGATCACGTGTTGGCCCGCGCGCGCGGCGAGGACAGCAGCCTCGACCTCGACGTGGGGACAGTGATCACCGCCGAAGGCGTCGAGTGCGATCGTCCGCGTCGCCACGCGCTGTTTCCGCCGGTTACTCCTGGGCGACCGCGATCACTTGGCGGCCCTTGTAGAAGCCGCAGGCAGGGCAGACGTGGTGGCTGCGCACACGCTCGTCGCAGTTCGCGCAGGCGACGAGAGTGGGCGGCGAGCGCTTGTCGTGGTGAGCGCGACGCATGTCGCGGCGGGACTGGGACTTCTTCTTCTTGGGAACAGCCATGGCACTTCGCCTGCTGGAGGAGAGGGCGCGGGAGTGTAGCGCTTTTCGCTGCGCCACAAGCGAGATGTGCGACCTCGAGACAGCCGCGGGACCTGAGATAACTCAAGCCCCACGCGCGGAGATCACCGCCGACGCCGCTGCTTCGAACCGCCGCCCGAAGGGCTGGAGGAGCCCGCAGCGCCGCCCGAGCCGGTCAGGTCGGCGAGCTGGCGCAGCGCCGCCTTCCACGACGTCTCGGGCTCGGGCGCCGCCTCGGGCTCGGCGTGCTCGATGTCCGCGGCGATCTGCACCTGGGCGTCGACCGCCCCACAGGCCTCGCACGGGCCCGTGCCCTGCTGGGCGTTGAGATCGGCCCCGCAGCGCATGCACAGCCCGCGGCACGCCTCGCCGCGGGCGCACAGGGCCCGCATCGGGTACGTGACGGTGATCTGCTCGGTCAGCAGCGGCCCGAGATCGATGTGGGTCCCGGAGAAGGTCCGCTCGTCCGGCGAGTCGGTCTCCTCGTCCTCGTCGACGTCGTCGCGGCCGACCCGGTCGCGGACGAAGTGGACGCACAGCTCGCCGCCGGCCGGCACGGCCGCCGCCGCGAGGCAGCGGGCGCACGGGACCGCGTACTCGGCGTCGATCCGGCCACGGACGAGGTAGCTGGCCCCGTCGCCGATCGCGGTGACCTCGAGGGCGACGCGGCCCGACTGCGTGACCTCCGCGTCGGTGTGAGCCAGGACGCCGGCGATCCACGGGCCCGGCAGCTCCGCGACGATGTGGTAGGGCCCCGGGCCGGAGCGGTCCAGGGCGACGAGGTCGAGGTTCAGCTCCGGCGGGAGCTGCGTCCGGTCATCGCGCGACGCGGCCTTCATCCGGCCGCATGTAGCGCGTGGGGACGGGCCTGTCAAACCAGCGGCCCCACCGGTCTATTCCAGGCCCTATTCCGGGGTGCGTGGGTTGACACGGCAAACGCGGATTGGCTATTGCCTCCCGGCCCGTGGATGCCTCTGAGCCCAACGCGCGCCTCGGAGGCGCCGCCGTCCGTGGAGCCGACGCCTCCCGGCGGCCGGCCCCGCTCGTCGCCGACGCGACCGACCCCCGCGATGTCCGCCCCGCGCGGCCCGCTCCGGCCGCCGCGTCGCCCGCTCCGGCCGACGCCGTGCCGGTCGCGGTCGCAGCAGGAGAAGACGTAGCTGCAACCTCATTAGAGGTCCGAGCCGAGCCCGGCCGCGCCGCCGCGCCGCTGCTCGCGTCGGCGTGGCTGTCCCCGCTCGTCGCGGCGGCGTTCGCCTGTCTCGTCGGACTTGTCCCGGAGGACAGCTTCGCGGCGGGCCCCGTCGCCGGCGCGCTCGCGCCGTCGGCCGCGCCGCTGCGCGCCGCCCCGGGCATGCGGCCGATCGATCTGTTCGTCGGCCTCGGCGCGCCGCGGGTGCTCGCCCCGCCGGCGCGCGCGACCCCGCGGCGCCTGCCCGAGGGCGGCCC
>ERZ1066117.64-NODE-64-length-129552-cov-15.382827_pt1 | contig 129552 bp, 118 predicted proteins | sample MGYA00382764_ERZ1066117 | MGnify/ENA primary metagenome ERZ1066117 (study PRJEB33369, sample SAMEA5778347) | biofilm metagenome | biome: Industrial cooling water; feature: Water cooling tower basin; material: Biofilm | place: United Arab Emirates | collected...
TGATTTCCACCCGCCCCTTGCGGTGCCGCTTACACCGTTCTTCTGACACTCCCCGTCACCATCGCCGCCAACGTGGCCATAGTGGGGCGTCTGCTGCGAGTGCTGATCGGTCCCCACCTTCTCATACACATAGTGCATGAGCGACGTGGCAGTGATGATCTTGTCGTTGGCGCTTGCGGCTCCACTCAACCCGTCGAGCAGGTGGCCCGTGAAGATTGAGTGCCCGGCCCTTGGTCCGTTTCCATCGGAGACCACCTCGTCGGCCTTCCCCGCAGTCAGGACCTGCCGCGACCTTCTACGCAACATCTCTGCCAAGAACCGCGCAGAACCTGGGCTCACGGCCCGCTGCAACGCTATTCCGCCGTAGCAGGCGTCCATGATGAAGAACAGATGCTTGGCTGGGATGAGATCCGCCCCCTCGATCAACTCCGACCAACGCACCAAGGTTGACGGATCGTCTGGGTCCCCGTCGTGCGGAATCAGATACCCAACCTCACCTCGGTGGCCACGAATGGTGTGCCCATGCCCAGCGTAGAAGAAGAGGACTCGATCGTCATCTCTTGTTGCTTGGCGCAGCGCGAAGAACTTCGACAGAACTGCAGCCTTAGTTGCCTGCGGGCCAAGCAAGACGCAGACGTTGTCCCGAGGGAAGTCGCCATCGGCGATGAGGTGCGCGGCAACTGCTCGGGCATCGTTCTCCGCAAAAGCGAGCGGGCCAACTCGGGTGTAGCTGTTGATTCCGACCACCAAGGCGTGGCTGGATCCGTAGGCTGGAGCGTAGTTCATGTTCCCGAACTTGATGATGTCTGGGCGCTTCGGTGCTTGCACGCACCTTGTTCTTGCCCTGGCCACGGCGCAGTCGGGTGCCGGTCGGAAGTTGGCCGCCTAGTCCGCCGCCGGCTAATCCGGGGCGTCGCGCGACCTGCACGGCCCGCGGAACGAGGACGAACCCCGCATGGTCCAGGGGCTCAGCATCTCGGCTCCACCTGCTCGCACAGCTCACGGCACGCGAGACGGTCGCTGGTCGCAATCGAGCCATTCTGGACCCTTCCGCCGAGGTCAACCGAGGATGCCGTCGCGACTTGGCAGGTTCTCCCTGCTACGCTTCCGGGGCGCACACCCGTAGCTCAGCCGGTTAGAGCACTTCGCTTACATCGAAGGGGTCGTCCGTTCGAATCGGACCGGGTGTATTCAGCTCGCGTCCCGCGCGCGCCATCCGCGTGGCCGCCGGTGTCGGAGAGTGGGCGTCGGCGAGCAGAGTCTGGCTGCCGAGCAAGGCGCTGAAGCGGCCGGCGCTCGCCTTCGCGGTCCCCGTGAAGAAGGTTTCGAACGCAACCTTTCGCCCGAAACTCGGCGCAACTCCATGGAACCGGGTGCAACCGGGTGCGACCCCTTGCACCATGCTCTGCAAAGGGTTACGCTCGAAGTCGCCTTCGTGGCGGGACTTCCGCAAGAAGCCCGACTCCCTCTTACAAGGAGGATGTCGGGGGTTCGAGTCCCTCCGGGCGTACCAAGCGCGCGGCTATTGCGAGCCAGCCGTCGCCGCCGGCTGCGCCACCCCCGGGGGCGGCACCGGCTTCTCCGCGGCCGGCATCGGCACCCACTCGTAGCTGTTCACCGGGTCGGTCTCGTGGATCCACAGGCGGCGCACGCCGATGTCGATCAGGTCCGCTGGCATGCCGACGAAGCCGTGGCCGACGGCGGCGAGGCTCATCGCCGGGAAGAACAGGAACTCGTCCTTGCCCTGTTCGCCGAGCGCGTCGCCGGCGAGCAGGCTGATCGGGTAGGTCGCCGGCAGCAGCACGATCGACACCACGCCGCCGGTGATGCCGCCGACCCAGGCGCCGACGCCGGCGCAGGTGCGCACCCACGCTGGACGGCCGAACTCGGGCGGCGGCGCGTCCGCCTGCAGCGATTCGATCGAGTTGGGGATCGCGCAGGCGGGCAGAAGCAGGGCGAGCAGGCCGGTGCAGGTGCGCTTCATCGGCGCAATCCTAGCCCGACGCCGCCCCGCCGCCGCAAGCCGGAGTTCGGCGGTCGTGGCCCGGGCCTTCGCGCGAGCTCGCGGCGAAGGCCCGGGAACGAACTCAGCCGTCGCGGCGCGCGCGATCCAGGCCGACCGCGTCCTTCGTCGCGTTGGCCGCCTTGTCGCGGGCTCGCTGCAGCGCCTTCTTCGCCGACATCGACTCGAGCGCCTTCTTCAGCCGCTCGACCACGATCGGATCGTCGTCGCCGACGGCCTGCACCGCCTGCTCGGCGTGCTCGATCGCCTTCGCCGCGGCGTCGTGGTCACCCTTCTCGATCCACGCCAGCGCCAGGAAGTTGCAGGCCTCGACCGTCTCGTTGCCGGGGTCGGCGCTCTCGAGCGCCGCCTGGAACGCGACGATCGCCTCGTCGAGCCGTTCGGACTGCTGCAGCAAGCGCGCCTGCCACAGCCGGGCCTGCTGCGCACGGCTGCTGCCCGGATCGACCTCGGCGGCCTTCTTGTAGGTCGCCATCGCCTCGTCGCGGCGCTGCTGCCGGCGCTGCATGTCGGCCGCGCCGAGCAGCCCGCGCTGCCCGAAGCGGTCGGCGTCGAGCTGCGCCGCCAGCAGGTAGTCCTTCTCGGCCAGCGCGACGCTGCCCTGCTGCCGCCACAGGTCGGCCGCGGTGATCGCCGCGACCGACGCCACCGCCGGCTCGCCGCTGTGCTCGGCCAGGACCTTGTCGTAGGCCGAAGCCGCCGCTTCGAGCGCCTGCATGCGCTCCGGTCCACGCAGCCCGCGCACCTTGCCGGCGACCTCCTTCGCCGCGGCCAGCGCCGCCCGCCCCGCTTCGCTCGAGGCGATGCGCGGCTTCTTCGGCGCCGACGCGTTCGCCGCCGGCTTGTCGCCACCATTCGAACCGACCGGCTCGCCGGCCTGCGCCGCCACCGGCAGCGCCAGGAACAGGCCGAGCAGGCCACGCATCCACAACGTCTTCGTCGTCATCGTCGAACTCTCCTTCTCCTCGGGTCTTCGCGGTCGATCACTTGCCGGGACTGCTCGCCACGCGAGCAAACGTCTCGACCAGTCGTTGCACGCGACGCCGCGCACGATGGATGCGCGTCTTCACGCACGGCACGGAGCGGTGAAACCGCGACGCCAACTCCGCGCAACAGAAGCCTTCGTGGAACGACAGCAGCAGGCACCGATCGAGATCGGTGAGCTGCGTCAACGCCTGGTCGAGCCATGGCCGCACCACGTGCTCGGGCAGACGGCGGCCGGCGACGAGCAGCATCGTCTCCGTTCGTTCCCTGCCGCCGATCTCACGTGGCGGCAAGGACTGCACCGTGCGTCGTTCGCGCCGGCGCACGAACAACGCACGACTGCGGATGCGGCGCGTGATCGTGCGCACCGCCGCTGGATAGGCCGCCGGGTTCTCCAGGCGCCGCGACCATCGCCAGGCCGCGAACGTCGCCTCCTGGACCAGGTCCTCACGGTGGAAGCGCGTCCACGGATCCACGTGACGCCGCAGGTAGCCTTCGGCATGCGCCCGCGTCCGGCGCCATTGACTCTCGTATCGTTCCATGTCGCTCTCCCTCGCTCGGTGCGACACCCGCGCACCGGCGCCCAAAGGGGAACGAGGACCCGAAGAATGGACGGGATCGGCGCAGAATCTTCTGCAGCCGCCCTGCGGGGCCGCGGCCGGCCGATCCGACGAAGGCGGTCGCGGCCGTCAGCCCGTCGTCGACGAACGCGCGGCGGCGAGCTGGTCCTCGCGCGCGACCTGCCCGGTCAGCGACGCGATGCGGCGCATGACCGCCGCGGTGGCGAGCCGCAACCGTTCGCGGCGATCGTCGCCGCCGAGCGCCTGCAGTTCGGCCGGGGCGATCGGCGCGCCGAAGCGAACGGTGACCCGCCGCGGTCGCGGCAGCGCGGCCCCCGGCGGCATCGCCGCGCGCGCGCCGACGATGCCGACCGGCACGATCGGCACGTTCGCCTGCAGCGCCAGCGACACGGCCCCCGGGCTGCCGAGCAGCAGCTGGCCGTCGCGGCTGAGCCCGCCTTCGGGGAACACGCCGACGATCCGGCCCTGCCCGAGCACGGCGCGCGCCGCCCGCAGCGCGTCGCGGTTGGCGCCGCGTGTGCTCAGCGGGATCGCGCGGCTCCAGCGATAGAACCAGCCGAGCGACGGCGATCGCCAGACGACCTCGGTCATCAGGTAGACGATGCGCGCGCGCTGCGAGGCGCCGAGCAGCAGCGGGTCGAGGAACGAGGTGTGGTTGGCGACCAGCACGCACGGTCCGACCGGCGGCGCGCCTTCGATGCGCATGCGGAACCACACTCGCACCAGCGCGCCGAACAGCACGCGGAAGGCGACGAACGCCGCCTGGTCGCAGCGCCCCGGCAGTTCGGCCCCGGGCGGCACGCGTTCGGGCGCCGCAGCGCCCGGGCCCGGCGTCGCCGCGGGCCCCGTCATCCTGCCCCAGCGGCCCGGCGACCGCGGTGCGTCATCAGCGGCCCGAACGGGCGCGCTCGGCCCACTCCGAGTTGCCGTACTGGCTAAGCAGCTGGTTGCGGCAGCGGGCCATGATCAGGTTGAACTCCGGACCGCGCCACTTGTCGGCCGCGAGCACCGCGTGGTAGAGCGCGTCGGCCTGCAGGCCCGGCCACGCGTCCTTGCTCTCGAGGCGCACGCGCAGGAACAGCAGCAGCGCCTTCTTGTAGGCCTCCTTGTCGTCGCCGGCCTGCTCGAACGCGAGCTTGCCGAGACCGAGCACGGCACCAGCGCGCGCGTTGACGTCCTTCGTCTCCTCGGCGACCGTCTCGTAGAGCTTGGCGGCTTCACCGAACGCCTTGCTCTCGCGCAGGCTGTTCGCCAGCTCGACGCTGGCCCGGTTCGACAGCACCGGGTTGCCACCGAGCGTCGCGATCACCGACTTCAGCGCCGTCTGGAACTCCTTCGGCGTCTTCTTGCTGGTCAGCACTTCCATGTACTGGCCCTCGAGCGCCGCCGAGGCCCAGCCCTTGGCCGTGGCGTCCTGCGAGAACTTCTTCGCCAGCGCCTGCGCGTTCGGCAGCCCCTTGGCTCCCTGGCTCATGTAGTAGTCGCACTTCAGGCGGAACGCGTCGATCAGCACGCCGGCCTCGGGGATCGCCTTGGCGAGCTCGTCGAGCGCGCCCATCGCGTCCGCTGCCTTGCCGCTGTCGAAGAACATCTCGGCGGCGCGCAGGTAGCCGAACTGCGCCATCACCAGGTCCTTCTCGGCGACCTTCTCCTTCGCCATCGTCTGCAGCACGCCCGGGTCGTTGAGGCCGCGCGCGAACTCCTCCTTGAACTTGCCGAGCTCGACCTTCGCGACCTGGTCGGAGTTGACGTTCTCCTTGGCGCTGCCACCCTTGCTGTGGCGCAGGTAGCGCATGTCGTAGGACTCGACCTTGACGCCCGTGAGGACGGTGCCGTTGGTCAGCGTGACGGTGTCGTTCTGGGCGGTGACGAACGGCGCCAGCAGGGCGAACAGCGGCGCAGCGAACAGGAATCGGGACGTCATGGGCTTCGCGAAGGCTTGGGAGGGCGCGGCATCATGCCGGGCCCGGGGGAGGGTGACAACGGCGAGGCCGGCCCGCCGGTTCGCCAGGTCCGCAAGCGCCTGACGCCGGACCCCGGCCCGTCAGGCCTCGTTCGCCGGCAGCTCGCGCACGCCCTCGGTGCGGCCCTTCGCCTTCTGCCGGCCTTCCCACGTCTTGGCCAGGTCGTGGCCGAGGCGCCGCACGGCGATCAGTTCGGCCACCACCGACACCGCGATCTCCTCGTGCGTCTTGCCGCCGAGGTACGCCCCCATCGGGGTGCGCACGGTCGCCAGGAAGTCGTCGCCGATGCCCGCCTCGCGCAGGTGCTTCCACAGCAGCGCCTGCTTGGTCTTGCTGCCGATCATGCCGAGGAAGCGCAGGCGCTCGCCGGCGGCGAAGCGGCGGCCGAGCCGTTCGAGCACGTGGCCGTCCTCCTTGTGCCCGCGGGTGACGACGATGCCGTAGCTGTTCTGGCGTATCGGCATCTGCGCGACCAGCTCCTCGTAGGGCGCCGCCACGGTCGCCGCCGCCTCGGGGAAGCGTTCGGCCGTCGCGTAGCTGGCGCGGTCGTCGGCGACGGTGACGCGGAAGCCGGCGAGGCTCGCCATCTGCGCCAGCGCCTTGCTGACGTGGCCGGCGCCGAAGATCCACAAGGACGGAGTGGTCAGGGGTTCCACGAAGATCGTCACCTCGCCGCCGCACATCAGCCCGGAGTCCGGCGAATCCTGCTCGGTCAGTCGGAACTGCAGCGAGCGCGGCTGTTCGTCCGCGAGCACCTGCAGCGCCGTGTCGTAGACCTCGGCTTCGAGGCAACCGCCGCCGACCGTGCCGAGGAACGTGCCGTCGCCGAGCACCAGGAGGCGCATCGACGTGCGCCCAGGGGTCGAGCCGCGCGTGCCGACGATGGTCGCGAGGGCGGCGGGAATGCCCTCCTGACGCAGGCGCACGATCTCTTCGAAGATGTCGCGGGGACGGCTCACGTTCGGGCGCACAAGCTAGTGCAGCCGGCGATGCGAGGGAACGGGCTCGGCGCCGTCGCCGACGGGCCGCCCAGGGCCCGATGCCATCGCCGCGCTGCGCTTCACTCGGCGAGCACGTCGCCGAGCAGGTCCTCGTCGAGCGTGCCGTGCGCTTCCAGCTGGTCGGCGATGCGGCACAGCCGTTCCCAGCCGTCGGGATCGTCGAGCTCCTGGCGAACCCGCAGCAGCCAGCGCTGCAGCAGCGCCGCGTGCCCGGCCGGCGGGCCTTCGGCGCGCAGCGCCTGCTGCACTGCGCGGAAGTCGGCGCGCCACGCGGACAGTTCGCGCAGCGACGCGATCTCGCCGCGGAAGCGCGCTTCGGCGACCGGACCGGCGAGTGCGGCCAGCGCGACGCAGCGGCGCCGTTCGGCTTCGTCCCGGACGCGCCAGTGCACGGTCGTGCGGCCCATGACGCCGTCGTCTTCGTCCTCGATCGTCACCGCGACGACGCGCCCACCGAGCCGGTGCGCCAGGTAGGCGTGACCCGCTTCGTGGTAGCAGGCGATCGCGGGGTCGAGGTCCGGGTCGAACATGCCGTGGTGGTCCGTTCGGATCAGTTGCCGATCGTGATCGCGAGGCCGTCGCTGAGCACCAGCCAGCAGTTGCCGGTGGCGAGGCCGGCGAACTGGCCGGTGATCGTGGCGCCGCACAGCGCTTGGTTGACCGGCATCGGGACGTCGACGCTGGCCGAACCGAGGCTGTCGGTGATGACACCGAGCAGCACGTCGCCGGCGGCGCGGATCGCGCCTGGGCAGCCCGGCAGCACCAGCGCCAGCGGCACGTTGACCGAGCCGGCGCTGAAGTTCCACAGGCCCGCACTGACCGGTGCGGCGCCGGTCAGCGTGTAGTTCAGCGGCGCGCCGAGGCCGCCGCTGCTCGAGGTCACCATCGTGCCCTGCGTGCCGCCGGCGAGCGGCGCGATCACCGCCGGCGTGCCGTTCGCGCAGTGGATGCAGCCACCGACGTTCATGGCGACGATCGCATAGCCGCTCTGCGTGGTCGCGTTCTGGAAGCGGATGTCGGTGACGACGCGGCCGGCGTGCGCCGACAGGTCGATCGTGCGCTCGGTCAGCGACAGGTTGGCACCGAAGGTCGCGGCGTCGACGCCGGCGGTGCCGGGCAGGCTGCCGCCGAACCAGTCGCCGCCGGAGACCGTGTAGACGGCCGGCGGACCGCTGAGGAACACGAACTCGACGTCGAACGCGCCGCCGCCGTTGCTGATCTGGAACAGCAGCGACGCCTTCGACGCCGGATCGAGCAGGATGCGGTCGGTCAGCGTCGTCGTCTGCGGGCCAGTGTGGTCCGGGTTCGGCAGCCACGTCGGCTGCGTGCCGATCTGGTCGCCGTCGGCGACGAGGTCGAACGCCCAGAAGCCGCCGGAGACGGTGTTGCGGTTGCCGAGGTGCACGAGGTCGAGCACGCCGGGCTGCGCGACGATGTCGTACGGCGCCAGCAGCGGCTGCGCCGGCACGCCGGCGGCGAAGTTCAGGCCGCGATCGGAGATCGAGCGGTAGCCGTTCGCCGCGTCGGCCTGGCCGGCTTCGCCCGCGTGCACGATGCCGTTCCAGTTGTAGGCGAGCGGGATCTTGTTGATGCGGCGCGGCTGCGGCGAGTACTCGAAGTTGCAGGCGAGGATCGCGTAGCCGGCGATCGGGTTCGAGCGGTTGCCGAACGCGATCTGCGTCACCACCTGGCCGGCGAACGAGCTCATCGGCACGCGCCCTTCGGTGATCGACAGGTTGTTGCCCGGGGTGCCGAGGTCGACGTTGGCGGTGCCCGCATAGGCGCCGCCGAACCAGTCGCCGGTCGCGAGCGTCGCCGTGTGCGTGCCGCCGGCCGCGAACGTGAACGTCACGTCGAACGAGCCACCGCCGTTGCTGACCTGGAACAGGAACGCGACGTCGGTGCCCGGCACGATCGGCAGCGGCGTGCCGAGCACGGTGGTCTGCGCGCCGGTCTGGTCGGGGTTGGCGAGCCACGCCGGCTGCACGCCGCGGAAGTCGCCGTTCACCACCGTGTCGAAGGCCCAGGCGCCATTGTCGACGGTGTTGCGGTTGCCGAGGTGCACGAGGTCGAGCGTGTCGGCGGCGGTGACGAACTGGTAGTTCGCGAGCAGCGGGTCGTTCGGCACACCGGCCGAGAAGTCGAGGCCGCGATCGGAGATCGAGCGGTAGCCGGTCGGGCTGTCGGGCAGGCCCGCTTCGCCGGCGTGCACGATGCCGTTCCAGTTGCAGTTCAGCGTCACGGGGACCAACTGGGCGGGAAGCGCCGCGGCGAGAGCCAGGACGACGCACGAAGCAAGGGTGCGAGAGTTCATGAGCGAGCGAAGGGTCGTGAAGCGAGGCCGCGCGGGCGGGTGCGGCCGCGGTGAGGCGCGAACACTAGAGGCGATCGCGGTCGTCGGGCAGGTGGACCCCGCAGGCAATGCACCCGGGATACGGGACTGTTGCGTGTTCGCGGTCCGCCGAACCCGTCTGGCTCCACCTCCGCGATCCCGCCGCTCTGGCGAACCGCTGACGCAGGAGCCGCCGATCCATTCGCTATGGTGGCTCCATGTCCGCATGCCGACTCGTCGCGGCGTGGCTGCTGGCGCAGCCGCTCTGCCTCCTGCTCCCCGCCCAGGACACGGCTCCCGAGGACCTGGTCTGGCGCACTCCGTGCACCGGCCCGGAGCAGTCGATGCCGATCGGCAACGGCGAGGTCGGCTGCAACGTCTGGTGCACCGCCGACGGCGTGCTGCACGCCTACGTCGCGCGCACCGACAGCTTCTCGGAGGCGTCGCGCTTGCTGAAGCTCGGCGTGATCGAGGTGCCGCTGCGGGCGCCGGCGAAGAACGAGTTCTTCGAGCAACGGCTGCTGCTGCAGGACGGCGCGGTGCGCGTGACGATCGGTGACGGCGAGGCGCGGGTCACCGCCACGCTGCTCGTCGACAGCGACGCCGATGTCGTGCACGTCGCGATCGACAGCGGGGCTCGCCGCAGCGGGGTGCTGTATCTGCGCAGTTGGCGCACCGACGAACGGCGGCTGCGCGGCGACGAGCTGGCGTCGAGCTGGACGATGAAGGACGCGCCGGATGCCGTCGCGGTGACGGAGTCCGCGGACGTGCAGACGACGGCGAAGGACTTCCCCGCCGGTGCCAACCTGGTGCTCTACCACGGCAACCGCAGTTCGGTGGTCGCGTTCACCGCGGCGCGCCAAGGCCTGCCGACGGCGGCCGTGCCCGACGCGCTGCTCGGGCGCACGTTCGGATTGGTCGCGGTCGGCGAAGGCGCCAGCCACGGCTCGGCGCAGTCGCTGGAGACCCTGCCGCTGCTCACGGGCAACGCGACGCACCACGCGTTCCGCATCGCCGCGCCCTGCCTGGTGGTCGCCGCGGACGCCGACGCCACCGCCGTGTTCACGGAAGCCGCAGCGCAACAGCTCGCGCGCAGCCCGGCGAACTCGGCCGGCGAACGCACGCGCGCCTGGTGGCGTGCGTTCTGGCAGCGCTCGTTCGTCGTCGTCGACGGCGACGCACCGCCGGCGATCCCGGCGAACGCCCACCCATTGCGGATCGGCGTCGACAGCGGCGGCGGCAACCGCTTCGTCGGCCGCATCGACGCGGTCGCGTTGTTCGACGCCGCGAGCGATGGCAAGCAGCTGTTCACCGCGACGCCCGGCAGCACGTTGCCGCAGGAGGTCGCGGACCTGCGCACGATCGCGGCGACGCAGGGCCTGCGCCTCACCGCGACGATCACGCAGGACGCCGCGCACCCGATCGGTCGCATCGTCGACAAGCTGACCGCGGGCCGGAACGACGGCTTCCTGTTCGACACGCATCCCGGCCGCTCGCTGCGGCTGATCGTCGGCGACCGCGAACTGCTGGCAAAGGACGTGCTGCGCGCGGGCGAACGGCACGAAGTCGCGGCGACGTTCGACGCCGTCAGCGGCCGCATGACGATCGTGTGCGACGGCAAGCTCGTCGCCGACAGCGCCGCCGGCGCGCACACGAACGCCGTCGATGCGGCCCCGCGCTCGCGGCTGACGCAGGCGCTGGCGCTGCAGCGCTGGGTGCAGGCGTGCGGCGGCCGCGGCCGGTTCCCGATCAAGTTCAACGGCTCGATCTTCACCGTCGAACCGAAGGCCACCGGCGGGCAACCGTTCGACGCCGACTGGCGCCGCTGGGGCGACTGCTACTGGTGGCAGAACACGCGGCTGCCGTACTACCCGATGCTGGCGCAGGGCGACTTCGACATGCAGGCGCCGCTGTTCCGCCTCTATCGCGCGACGCTGCCGACGGCGATCGCGCGCGCCAAGGCCTGGCACGGGGTCGACGGCGCCTACTGGCCGGAGACGATGACGCCGTTCGGCACGCACGGGAACAGCGACTACGGCTGGCAGCGCGACGGCGTGCCGGCGAGCAAGGTGCTGTGCCCGTGGTGGGAGTACTGCCGCAACCAGGGCCTCGAGCTCGTGGCGCTGATGCTCGACCGCTACGACTTCGAACGCGACGAACGCTTCTTCACCGACGAGCTGCTGCCGATCGCCGGGCCGGTGCTGCAGTGGTTCGCGAACGCCTACCCGCGCACTGCCGAGGGCCGCTTGCGCATCACGCCGACGCAGGCGCTGGAGACGCACTGGCACGGGGTCGAGGACGACCTGCCGACGGTCGCCGGCCTGCATTGGTGCCTGCATCGCCTGCGCACGCTCGCGCCGCAGCTGGTGCCCAAGGAACAGCTCGCCGCGTGGGACGCGCTGGCGCAGTCGCTGCCGCCGATCCCGCGGCGCACCGCCGCCGACGTCTCGCTGCTCGCGCCCGCGGCGAAGTACGACCCGAGCCGGCAGAACTGCGAGAGCCCGGAGCTCTACGCCGTGTTCCCGTTCCGCCACTTCGGCCTCGGCAAGCCGGAGCTCGAGCTCGCGCGCGCGACGTTCCAGGCACGCCACGATCGCTTCACCAACGGCTGGCCGCAGGACGGCCAGGACGCCGCCCTGCTCGGGCTCGTCGAGGAAGCGCAGCGCAACGTGCTGGCGAAGGTGCAGAACCACAACCGCGCACACCGCTTTCCCGCGATGTGGGGCCCCAACTTCGACTGGTGCCCGGACCAGTGCCACGGCAGCAACCTGCTCGACACCGTGCATCGCATGCTGCTGCAGTGCGACGACGATCGCATCCTGTTGCTGCCGTGCTGGCCGAAGCAGTGGAACGTGTCGTTCAAGCTGCACGCACCGCGTCGCACCGTCGTCGAATGCGTGTTCCGCGACGGCGTCGTGCAGCGCCTCGTGGTGACGCCGAAGGAGCGCGAACGCGACGTCGTGCGGCCGCAGTGAGCGGGCGCTCTGCGCGCCCATTCGGTCGAACCTGCTGGGACCGTGTCAGCCAGGGCCGAAAGCGTAGGATGGCTCGCATGCCCATTGCACACATCCCCTACGACGAACAGCTGCTGGTAGCCAGCGGGCGATCCGCCGAGGAGATCGAACGCGAGTTTCGCCTGGTTCTGGCGGCGAAGCTCTACGAGCTGGGTCGGCTTTCCCTGGGTCAAGCAGCGGAGCTAGCCGGCCGGAACAAGGCCGATTTCATGTTCGAACTCGCTCCGCTCGGAGTGTCGATCTTCAACTTCGACGCCGAGGGCCTGAAGCACGAGATCCATGGCTCATGAACCACTGATCGTCGCCGACGCCGAACAGCTGACGCGCGCCGGCTTCCGCATCGACGAGCACTTGGCTACGGCTTTCCTCGAGACGCTCGGCGAGTGACCGGGCGGCCGCTACACCGTGCTGGCCGAAGCGGTGGGACGTGTCGCGGTGACGCCGAAGGAACGCGAACGCGACGTCGTGCGGCCGCAGTGACGGTACGGGACATCCCCGAGCGGGTGCCTCCCTTCAGAAGCGCCACGACGACGACCGATGCGGGTGGCCAGGGGAGTCTCGCCGATGGCCGTCCAAGTACTCTGCGCATGGTGCAACGCGACGATCCGCGAAGGCGACGGCACCAAGGAGTCGTCGCACGGCATCTGCTTCGAGTGCGTGCAAGGCATGGGCCTGTTCCCGACCGAGGACATCCGCGGCCTGTCGCAGGACCAGCTCGACGCGCTGCCGATCGGCGTCGTCGAGCTGGACCGCCAGGGGATCGTGCGCCGCTACAACGCCACGGAAGCGCGCGCCGCCGGTCTCGACCCGCGCCAGGTCGTCGGCCACCACTTCTTCGCCGAGGTCGCGCCGTGCACGAGCGTGCAGGAGTTCCGCGGCCGCTGCGAGCAGATGATGCAGTCGCCGCTGCCGGAACGAGACGAACTGGACTTCGTGTTCCGCTTCCGCAGCGGCGATCGCCTCGCGCACCTCGTGTTCTCGTGGGATCCGCACGCCGGCCGACTGACGATCCTCGTCGACCTGATGGGCGAACGGGCGGACCACGCCCAGCGCGCAGCGGCGAGCTGGCGCGGCTGATCGGGTCAGCGCGGACTGCGCACGAGCCCGGCGAACGCACGCCGCTCGACGAACAGCAGGAACAGCGCCAGCGCGCAGAGGCCGAGCACCATCGGCCCGCCGGTGCCGTCGCCGGCGACGAACAGATGGAACGCGAGCACGTTGACCAGGATCGGCCCCAGCACGAGCAGGCCGAGGCAACGGGTGCGCGGCACCGCGACCAGCACCCCGCCGACCAGTTCGAGCACCTTGACGAACGTCATGTAGCCGGTCGGTCCGAACGCCGCCATGAAGTGCGCGGCGGCCGAGCCTTCCGGCGGCGGCGGCGCGTCGACGAGACCGAACAGCACCAGCACGGCGGCGTTGACGAAGGCGAGGCCGAGCAGGATGCCGGCGACGGTGGCGAGATGGCGGAGCATGATCGCAGCATGGCGTCGGATCGCGGCGCCCGGTGCCAGCGCGCGGCAGAAATCGCCGGTGGCGTCAGCCGTGCAGGGCGCGCACGTCGGCGAGCGTGAGCCGCAGGAGCGCCGCCTCGCCGGCCGCGGTCGCCGGCGCCTTCATCAGCAGGAAACTGTCGCGCGCCTCGCAGCCGACGCAGCGCCCGTAGCGCGGGGCGGGCTGCAGCTGACGATCGCCGCAGCGTTCGCAGACGCGCAGGTAGACGTAACGACGCCGACGACGCGTCTTCGCCGCCGGCCGCAGGTCGTCGACCGGGATGTCGTGCGTGACCGCAGGTTCGTGGCCGGCGAGCCGCATCAGCGAGCGCCAGTGCCGACCGTGCGGTTGGATGTTGGCGCCGAACAGGCGGAACGCCGCGATGTGCGCCGTCTCGTGCGTCAGCACCATCGGCAGCTGGTCCGGCGCGCGGCCGAGCAGCACCGGGTTGAGCTCGATGCGGCCGCCGCGCAGGAACGCGCGCCCCGCCGTCGTCGTCAACCGTTCGTTCCACTGCACCAGCACGGCGGTGTCGCGCACGCGCCAGCCGGCCAGCAGTTCGGCGGCGCGGCGCTGCAGTTCGTCGGCGGCGGGCAAGGTCACGCGCACAGTGAAGCACGCGCGCGGGCCGCTGTCACCGCGCCGCGGCACTCACTTCGCGGACAGGCGCATGCGCATCGTCGGCGACATCTCGAAGCCGAGCTGGTTGATCAGCGGCGTATAGACCGCGAGCTGTTCCCACAGGTCGACACCGTTCAGCGCCAGCGTGTTCGGCACGTTCAAGACGAACTGCTGCAGCCCGGAGGCGACCACCGTGCCCAGGATGTCGGCGGTGCTGCCGAGCCGGCAGCCCGGCATGCCGAGGAACGTCAGGTCGAGGTCCTGCGAACCGAAGCCGATCTCGTGCACCACGAGCTTCGGGATGCCGAACTGCGCGCTGCGCGTGAAGGCCTCGCCGAGCCACGGCGCCTCGTCCGCGTCGGCGAACAGCGCCGGCGCGCCGCAGCCAGGGCCCGACTGCGTGTAGGTGGCACCGTTCTGGATGAAGTAGCGCTGCAGATCACCGTAGAGCGGCCCGAAGCCCGCACCGCCGAACAGCCAGATGCCCGAGCCCGAGCGGTAGACCAGGTGCGTGCCGTAGCGAGCCTGGATCGGGTTGCCGAGCGTGCGCTGCGTCCAGCTCGACGCAACCCCGTCCCACTCGTGGATGTCGTTGCGCGCGACCGCCCCGCTCGGCCCCTGCACCAGTCCGCCGAACATCACCATGCGGCCGCGGCTGCGGTCGTAGGCGAAGGTCGAGCTCCAGCGACCGTTCGGCAGGGCCACCGGCGACAACGTCCACGCGGTCGGGCCGAGCTCCCACACCTGGTCGCTGTAGCTGACACCGTTCGGCGAACCGCCGGCGAGGATCATCACGCCGCGGCGCTCGTCGAAGGCCATGCCGGCGGAGATGCGCGGCGGCGGCGCCGCGGCCAGCACCCGCTGCACCCATTGGAAGCCGTTCCATTCCCACGTGTCGGGGAGGTTCTGGCCGCCGAACAGCACCGCGCGCTGGCGGATGCTGTCGTACGCCATCGCGTGGTTCAGACGCGGCGACGGTCCGGGCCCAGCCGCCTGCTGCCATTGGTTGTTGGTGAACACCCAGGTGTCGCCCAGGGTGCTGGTCGCGCTCTGGCCACCGTGCAGGATCACCTGCCCGCTGGCGCCGTAGAGCGTCATCGCCGCCCAGCGGCGCGGTGACGGACCGGCACCGAGGATCTGCGTCCACGTGTTGGTGGCGATGTCGTAGCGCCACGTGTCGCCGAGCCGGCCGACGCCATCGTCGCCACCGAACAGCAACAGCGAGCCGTTGCCGAACGCGCAGAGGCAGGCGCCGTAGCGCGGCCCGGGCGCGTTGTTCGACGCCGCCTGGAAGGTCGGCACCTGTGCCAGCGACACGGCGGCGAAGGCCAGCGGGAGGAGAGCGGAGAGGAGGCTTCGTGTGGGTTCCATGCCCACGGGATGGCGCGAACGTCCGCGGATTTGCCGACGAACTCAGCGGCCGGCGCCGGCGGGCTGCGCCTGCATGCGTTCGCGCCAGGTCGCGGCCTCGTCGGTGCGACCGAGCGCCGTGCACGCCGCCAGCGCCACCCGCGCCGCTTCGCGTCCCGTCGGCCCGCCGTCGCCTGGCCAGAGCCGCAGGCTCTCCGCGTAGAGCTCGGTGCAATCGGCCAGCGCCTGCGCGTGTTCGCGCAGCGCCATGCGGATGCGCAGCGCGTTGCCGCGGTACAACGCCGCGTCCTTCGCACTGACTCCGTTGGCCAGCGGCAGGCGCGCGGTGAGTTCGTCGCGCACGCGCGCCGCGTCCTGCCAGGAACGCGCCCGGCACAGCGCGACCATGATGTTGCTGCAGGTGCGCACCGTCTCGTGGTGGTGCTTGCCGAGCAGCTTCTCCTGCAGGAAGAAGGCCTTGGTCAGCGCCGCCACGCCATCCCGGAACTCGTCCAGGTCGAGCAGCGCGCCGCCGAGGTTGCCGTAGGCGACCGCCACGCGCCGCGACTCCGGTGCCTCCTTCTCGCGCAGCTCCAGGGAGCGCCGGAACAGCTCGACCGCGCGCCGGCACATCGCCTTGTCGCCGGCCTTGCGCGCCGCGTCCTGCAGGAACGAGGCGAAGTTGTTCAGCGAGGTCGCGTAGGCGTGGCTGCCCTCGCCGTGCACGCGTCCGGCCGCTGCCAGGCTCTCGGAGTAGAGCCGTTCCGCTTCGTCGACGCGGTCGGCGACCCCGTCGCGCACGACCATGTCGTGCAGCAGCGACGCGAGGTCGTTCATCGACGACACGGTCGCCGGCGCATCGTCGCCGAGCAGCCGTCGACGCCGCAGCAGCGTGTCCCGCATCAGCGGCTCGGCTGCGGCGCGCTGGCCGCGGCCTTCGAGCACGCGCGCGAGCAGGTGCTGGGCCTCGAGCGTCGCGCGGTCGTCGTCGCCGAGGCCGGCCCGGTGCTCGGCCAGCGCCGCCCGCGCCAGCCGTTCGGCCAGCTCCAGGTCGCCGCGCGCCATCGCCACGCGCACCTCCTCCAGCGCCGTCGCCAACGTGTCGCGGTGCCGCGGGCCCAGCAGCGCGCGCTGCCGCGGCAACAGTTCGTCGATCAGCGCCGCGGCACTGGCGACGTCGTCGACCGAACGGCACAGCTCCGCCAGTTCGCGCGCCGAATCCATCGTCTCCGGCGCATCCGGCCCGAGCACCTCGCGCCGCACCGCGAGCGCGCGCTCCATGTTGGCCCGCGCCTGCTGCAGCCGACCGAGGCCGCGGTTGGCCTCGCCGAGCACGTGGAACAGCGCCCCCGCCGTGCGCGTCGGCGCCGGGAAGCTCGCGTCGACGTTCTTCTGCGCCTGGTCGAACACCTGCGCCACGGTGATCTCGTCGCCGCGCGCCTGCTCCGGCGTCACCGCCAGCAGCAGCTTCTCGACCAGGAACGTGTTGATGCCCTGCGTCTCCGCCTGCGCCGCGCGCACTTCGGCGAGGCTCTGCTGCTGCACCAGGACCGTGCTGACGAAACCGGCGAGCACGAGCCAGCCGGCGGTCGCCAGCGCCGCGTGCCGGCGATGCCAGCGCAGCAGACGCCGCGTCACCCCGGGCGGCCGCGCGCGGATCGCGTCGCCGAGCCGCACGGCGCGCAGGTCGGCGGCGAGGTCGGCGGCGGTGCGGTAGCGCCGCGCCGGGTCCTTGTCGAAGCACGCGGCGAACACGGCGTCGAGGTCGCTCGGCAGGTCGCGCACGCGCTGCGACGGCGGCATCGGCTCGTCCTGCAGGATCGCGCGGTAGAGCTGCTCGGGCGTGGCGCCGTCGAACGGCCGCTGCAGCGTCAGCGCCTCGTACAACGTCACCGCCAGCGCCCACAGGTCGTCGCGTGCGTCGCCGCGGTGCGCCCGCAGCCGCAGCCGCTCCGGCGACAGATACTGAGGGGTGCCGAAGATGTCGCCGGTGCGCGTCAGCGGCTCGTCCTCGTCGACCGCGATCGCCAGGCCGAAGTCGAGCAGCACCGGCACCAGGTCGGCGCCGAGCATGACGTTCGCCGGCTTCAGGTCGCGGTGCACGACGCCCTGCTCGTGCGCCCGCTGCAGGCTGCCGGCCAGCCGTTCGAACACCTGCAGCGTGTCGGCCACCGGCATGCGCACGCGCACCGGGTCCTCGCCGGCCGCGATCCGCCGCCGCGCCGCGTCGAGCCGCTGCGCCAACGACTCGCCGGCGACGTACTTCATCGCCAGGAACAGGTGCTCGCCGTCGCGACCGACCTCGTGCACCGGACAGATGCCGGAGTCGTCGACGCGGGCCGCCATCGTCGCCTCGCGCTGCAGTCGCAGTTCCTGCGCCACCGACGCGAACTGCCGCGACAGCACCTTCAGCGCCACCGGCCGGCCGAGCCGCGGATCGTGCGCCAGGTGCACGGTCGCCTGGCCACCGCGGCCGAGCACGCGGATCAGCTCGTACGGGCCGATGCGCGCCGGCGCGCCGCTCGCCGTCGCCGTCGCAGCCGCCACCACGTCGTCGCCGGCCAGCGCACGCAGCTCGTCGCGCACGAGCCCGGCGTGCTCGGGGAACATCGCCGTGTAGTCGGCCTCGCTGCGCACGACGCCGTTGGCGCGGTCGGTGGCGACGCGCGCCAGCAGCGCGTGCACGAACGCTTCCGTGGTGTCGTGATCGCCGGCCACGTCACTCCATCTCGTCGAACAACGAGCCGGGCAGGCGTTCGCGCAGCGTCTGCAGCGCCTTCTGGAACCGCCGCGTCACCGCTGAGTCGTCGATGCCGAGCATCTTGGCGACCTCGCGGTTCGGCAGCTGCTCGATGCCGCGCAGCACGACGACCTCGCGTTCCTCTGGCGACAACTGAGCGAGCGCACGCTGCACGGCGTCGCCACGATCCGAACGCGCCAGCCGCGTGACGATGCCGCTGACCGCCGCCGGCAGCTGCGCCAACGGATCGGCCGCGGTCGCCGGATCCCCGCCGCGCCCGACGTCGCCGCCGCGCCGGCGCAGGCTGCGCCGCAGCAGGTCGTTGACGGCGCGCAGAAGGATCACCGACAGGAACTTCAACAGCACCGGCGTCCACCGCCCGTCGCGCGGCTCTAGGTCGCGCAGCTTCGGCAGCGCCGCCGCCCACGTCTCCTGCACGACGTCCTCCGGCTCGGCGCCGCGGACGAGGTTCTGCATGCGATAGCGGGCTTGGGCGAGCAACACGGGACTGAACCGTTCGACCAGGAAATCCCGCTTCTCGGTGTCGCCGGCGACCGCGCCGGCGATGCACACCGAAGTGGGATCGGAACCGTCCGAGGATGCTGCCGCCGCGGCCATGCGGGGTCGGATGCTAGCGCGCGACGGGGGCGGCGCCTCGGTCCGGTGGAATGGCGCGAGGGTCGCCGGATTTGTCGGAGGCCATGGTGGTTCGGGGCGGGCGGGCGGCTATCCCTCTGCGACCTCTCGGAGACCCTCCCCAATGAAGGAAGAAAGCAAGCGCGTCCTCTGTGGTGTCATGGGCATCGTGCTCGGCGGCCTGGGCATCCACCGGTTCATCCTCGGCGACATCACGGGCGGCATCCTCCGCATCCTGCTGATCTTCGCCTGCGGGGCTGGCCACCTGATCAGCTTCATCGAAGGCATCATCTACCTCACCAAGACCGACGAGGAGTTCGTCAAGATCTACCAGGAAGGCAAGAAGGCCTGGTTCTGAGCCTTCCCGGACGACCGGGCTCGGTGATCCCCCGATCGCCGCAAGCGGGCCCCATCCACCGCGAGATCGGAGCACCCGACCGCAAGCTGCGCCGCGTCACGACTGCTGCCGGCGCGCCTCGAGTTCGCGCAGCGCGAACGGATACGTGATCAGGCCGAAGCCGAGGATGCCGGTGCCGACGCCGGTGATGATCCCATCGCGCTGGCCGAGCATCTCGCCGACCACGTAGATCGCGAAGCCGCTGAACAAGCAGCCCCAACCGAGCGCCAGGATCCACGGCTGCAGCCGCGCGAACCACGGCGTGCGCTCGTGCGAGCGGGCACTGTGCCGACCGGTCAGCTGGTAGGTCAGGTCCTCCAGAGTGGCGCGGTCGATGGCCGGGTTCTTCAGCGCCTCCTCGAGCACACGCAGGTTGTCGCGCCGCGCCGACGCGCGCTGCTCGAGCACCATCTTGACCAGCACGAAGGTGAAGATGACGACGAGGATGAAGGCGAATTCCATGGCGGTCTCGGGAGGGAAGGGGCGCGGCTACGGCACCGCTGCCAGTCTATTGCGAAGCCACCGCTATCGGCGGCCCGGCATCGTCGGCAGCCCGAGCCCGGCCAGCAGTTCGTCCGGGTCGCCGCCCCAGACCAGTTCGGCGTCGCCCAGGTGGCAACGGTCGTTGCGGCGCCAGACGAACGGCCAGCCCAGCGCCCGCGCGGCTTCCAGGTCGGGCTCGCGGTCGCCGACCATGACCACGCGACCGGCGTCGCCGGCGACTTTGCGGGCGAGCCGCAGCATGTCGGTCTTGGTGACGACGCCCTCGCTGTCGAGGCAGAACTGCCAGTCGGTCAAGGCCCGCAGCCCCTGGCCGTCCTGCATGGCGCCCATGTAGGTGCGGCGGCAGTTGCTGGCGAGCGCCACCTTGACGCCGATCGCGCGCAGGTGGAGCAGCAGCGGGCGCACGCCGGCGAACAGGTAGTCGACGCCGCGGCTGACCTCTTCGACCTCCATCGGCAGCACCACGGAACGCAGTTCCTGCCAGCGATGCTTGTGCGCCTCCGGCAGGAACGGCGCCCACACGCCCGCGTCCTTCATGCCGACCACGGCTTCGGCGGTGCGGTCGTCGGGCATCGCGATCGACATGCCGTGCATGTCCGCGAAGCGCTGCAGGCCGGCGCGAATGATGGGCGCCCACCAGCGGAAGGTGTCGTGCAGGGTGCCGTCGACGTCGAAGACGACGAGTTCGGGCGGGACGTGCGAACGGAGCAGGCTCAACGGCGGGACCTTGGGAATCGGCGGATGGGAAGCGTCGGCGCGTTCACAGGATGCGGATCTGCCGCACGCCCATGACGTGCAGCTCGTCGACCGTGCGGTTCATCTCCGCTTCGGCGCGCAGGGCTTCGGCGCGCTCGCCGATGCCGTCGCGCACCCGCAGCTGCACCACGAACGATGCGCGCGCCGCCGCGTCCATCGTGCGCAGGCGCTGGCGCATGCGCAGCACCCAGGCGTCGAGCGGCAGCCGTTCACCGGCCACGTGCACGAAGCCGTCGCCGGCGAACGCCACCTCGACGAGTCCCCCGCTGGCGTCGAGCACGTCGGGCGCGCTCGGCTCGGTCGCACACGCCGCGAGCAGCAGCGTCGCCGCCGCCGTCGCCGCCGTCGCCGACCAGCGCTGGCGGAGCGCGTTCATTGCGCGGCGATGCCCTGCACTTCGATGCGGGCTTCCGGGTCGAACAGCGACACCACCTGGAACATCGCCATGCCGGGGTAGTGCTTGCCGCAGTGGCGCCGCCAGATCTGGCCGAACGCCTTGCGCGCGGTCGCGTAGTCGTCGCGGCTGGTGACGTAGAAGTTCAGCTGCACGACGTCGGCGAACGTCATCTCGGCGTCGCGCAGGATCAGGCCGATGTTGCCGAGCGCCTGGTCGAGCTGACCGACGAGGTCGCCCTTGTGCACGATGCTGCCGGAGTGGTCGTAGCCGCACTGGCCGGCGAGGTAGAGCGTGCGCGCCGGGCCGCTCTCGACCAGCCAGCCGTGGGCGAAGCCGATCGGCGCGGCGAGTTCCTTCGGGTTGATCGCTTGCTTGCTCATGATGCGGTCGCGGAGGTCACGGTCGGATTGCGGATGGGAAGGTCACGGCCGCGGCAGTTCGCGCAGGATCGCGCGCACCGGGCTGCTGTCGCCGTTCACGATGCGCAGCGGCAGCGCGATCAGTTCGTAGTCGCCGGCCGGCACCGCGCGCAGGTCGAGGTTCTCGAGGATGGCGATGCCGCCGTCGTGCAGCACGTGGTGGCCGCCGAGATCCTTGCTGTCGGCGTGGTCCATGCTCGGCGTGTCGATGCCGACCAGCTGGATGCCGGCGGCGACCAGCGCCCGCGCGGCATCGGCGCCGACGGCGGTGAAGGCCGGATCCCAGCGGCGATGGTCGTGGTCCTGCCGCGTGCGGAACAGGATGCGCTCGGCACCGCGCAGCATCGCCGGCGTCAGCGCGTGGGCCGGGATCAGCGACGGCGAGCCTTCGCCACGCACGTCGACGACACGGCAGCGGCCGATGTACTTGGCCAGCGGCACGCTGGCGATGTCGGCGCCGGCGAGGTCGAAGTGCAGCGGCGCATCGGTGTGCGTGCCGACGTGCACCGACATGCGGATCGTGCTGACGTTGCACGACGCGCCCTTCTCCATGCGCGCGACCCATTCCTGCGCGAACGGCGTGTCGCCGGGGAACGTCGCCGACGACGGCTCGATCGGTTCGCTGATGTCCCAGATGCGCATGGTTCAGCCCGGCTTCTTGGCCTGCTGCAGGAACGGTTCGTACTCGCGGCGATCGAGGATCTCGCGGATCGCGCGCACGGCGGCGCGCACCTCGTCGTCGCTGTTGTAGAAGTGCGGCGCCACGCGCAGCCCGGCGTCGGGGCGGAAGTCGACGACGATCTCGCGCGCCGACAGCGCCTGGCAGACCGCGTAGCCGTGCGGCACGTCGAGCGCGACGTGGCCGCCGCGCTTGCCCGCCGCCAGCGGCGACTTGATCGCGAGCCCGGCGCGCTGCGCTTCTTCGACCAGCAGCGTGGTCTGCCGCTGGCTCTTGCCGCGGATCACCGGCAGCGTCACCTCGAGCACCGTCTTCACGCCTTCGATGCCGGACGCCAGCGCCGGCACGTTCGGCGTGCCGGTGGCGAAGCGCTGGCCGTCGTCGCGGTAGTCCTGGCCCGCCGGCGAGAACGCGAACGGCTGCTTGTGCGCGGCCCAACCGGTGAAGCTCGGCACCAGCGTGCGCGCGCGCTCGGGGTTCACGTAGAGGAAGCAGTTGCCGGGGCCGCCGCACAGCCACTTCAGGGCACCGCCGACGATCGCGTCGCAAGCGCGCGCGTGTGCGTCGAGCGGCACGATGCCGGCCGAGTGGAAGGTGTCGAGCACGACGAACGCACCGTGCTTCCTCGCCTTCGCCACGATCGGCTCGAGGTCGACGATCGCTGAGCTGCGGAACATCACGTGGTCGATCGCCACCAGCAGCGTCTCGTCGTCGATCGCCGCCGCCACCTGCTCGCCGTCGGTCGAGATGCCGTCGGCCGCGGCCGGCACGCGCACCAACCGCGCACCGTGCGCCGCGCGCGCTTCGTAGATGTACTGGTCGCTCGGGAAGTTCCGGTCGGCGTAGACGACCTTGTTGCGGCGGCCGTCGAAGCGGAAGCACGACAGGATCATCTCCTGCGCGACGGCGATGTTCTGGTGCATCGTCACCGTGCCCTTCGGCACGCCCAGCACCTGCGCGATCAGGTCGCCGACCTGCTCCTGCATCACCCACCAGCCGTCGCCCCACGACCGCACGCCGCGGCTGTCCCACTGGTCGAGGAAGCGCTGCACGCTCTGGCGCGCCGCCGCCGGCATGGCGCCGAGCGAGTTGTTGATCAGGTAGTTCGAGCGCTGCGTGATCGGGAAACGATCGCGGAACGCGAGCAAGGGGTCCGTTTGGCTCATCGGCGGCGCACTGCGGGGCCGAGCGTTCTAGCGGATCGCCGCAGCCGACGCACGCCGCTCGGCCAACGCCGCCTCGAACGAGCGCAGATGGGGCGGCAGCAAGGGGCCGTGCGGGTCGAGCCGGCGGGCCCGGGCCGCCCAGCGCACCGCCTCGGCGACCGCGGCGTCCCCACCCGCGCGCAGCAGGGCCTGGGCCAGAACCGCCATGCCGATCGCGCGCAGCCAGTAGGGCTCGTGCCCGCGCACCGCGGCGCGCAGCAACGGCACCGCCGCGGCGGGCTGGCCCTGCGCCAGCAGCAGTTCGCCGCGGGTGCGCAGCATCGCCGTGCGCGTCGCCGTCGGCACGCCGGCGCGGCGCCCGGTCGGCCATGCCGCGGCGAGCGCCTGCGCCTCGGCGAGTGCGGCGACATCGCCGCGCTGGACCAGGAAGAACGTGCGCACGATGGCGATCTGCTGCGCGTGCTCGTGCCGAGCCGCTCGTGCGGCCAACGGCAGCACCGCGGGGTCCCCCTGGCTCGCGACGGCCGCCGCCCGCACGCCAGCTTCCGCCCGTTCGTGCGCCGCGAAGGCCGCCGCGGCATCGCCGCGTGCAAGCTCGAGCAATGCCGTCCAGCTCCAGCTCGTTTCGTCGCGGCCGTGTGCCGTGATCCACGCCGCCAGCTCCGTCTCGGCAGCGGCGAGGTCGCCGGCCTGGAACGCGCGTTCGAAGCGATGCAGCGCCGCCTGCATGACGTTGGCGACCAACCCGTCTTCGAGCTGTGCCTGAGTCGCTCGCATCGCGGCCCACGCGAACTGCACGTCGAGGCTCCAGAAACCGCCGCGCCCACCGAACGGCGCCGACGCGAACGCACCGAGTGCCTGCATCCAGCAGCTCAGCGTCGTCGCCCAGAGCAGCGCCCCGCGGGCAGTGAAGTACTCGTCGTCGTCGAGCACCGCCCAGGTCACGGCCTGCATCGACACCGCGGCAAGCACGTTCAACAACGGCCCTGCCAACGCCACGGCGACGAGCCGCGGACGCAGCAAGCGGCGCCCGCGATACAGGGCGCGCACGAAGCCGTGCACCGGCCACGGGCGCATCGTCACGAGGGCGCCGGCCCACCAGCGCGCGAACCACGCCGGGCCGCGGCCGAGGTCGATCTCGACGACGCGGAAGCCGACCAGCATCGCCGCCAGCGCGTGCGCCAGTTCGTGCAGCACGCACAGCACGAGTTGCGTGCCGATCGGTGCCAGCGCGAAGGCCAGCACTACGGCCACCAGCGAGAACGGTGCATCGCCGAGCACGGACGCAGTCTGCAGCGGCATCGCCGCCGATCAAGCGACGGTCAGGCCGGCTTCGCCAGGATCTCGGCGCGCACGGCGCGCAGAAGCTGCGGATCGGCCCCGCACTTCTCGGCGTCGCCGACCAGCCGTTCGGCTTCGTCGGCGCGGCCGAGCAGCGCACACGCCTGCGCCAGGTGCAGCAGCGGCGACGGATCGTGCGGCGCCAGCTGGTGCGCACGCGCCAGCAGCGCGTGGCCTTCGTCGACGCGGCCGTTGGCGACCAGCAGGATGCCGAGGCGGTTGTGCGCGTCGACCGACTCGTGGTCGTGCCGCAGCGCGCGCCGCAGCAGGCGCTCGGCCGGCCGCAGCCGCCCGCGCTTGTGGTGGACGAGGCCGAGCAGGTACCACGCCTCGGCGACCGGACCGGTGCGCCGCACCAACGCGCGCGCCGCGGCTTCGGCGGCGACCAGGTCGCCAGCGCCGATCGCCTTCTCGATCAGCTGCACCGCTTGCCACAGGCCCGGCACCGTGGCGATGCGCTGGAAGCGGCGCGCCTGCGTGGCGAGCACCGGCGACAGGCCGAGCGCCAGCGCCTCCGCGAACGCCGCCGCCGCCGCCGGCCCGTCGTCGAGCAGCAGCTGCGCGCGGCCGAGTTCGAACTGCAGCATCGCGTGCGCGGGCTGCTGCTGCAGCGCCGCCGCCAGCACGTCGCGCGCGCGCCGCGGCTGCTCCTCCTCGAGCAGGAACGACGCGACGAGGCGCGCCACCGGCACCGGCAGCGCACCGCGCGCGAGCAACTCGTCGACCAGCGCGCGCCGCGTCGCGTGGTCGCCGCAGCGATCGCACGAGGCCGCCAGCTGCGCCAGCGCGGCCGCACTCGCCGCGCCTTGCCGTCGCGCCGCCTCGACGACCGTGCGCACGTCGTCGTGGCGCCCGCAGCGGAACGCCAACGCCGCAGCGCGTTCGACCAGTTCGGTGCGGTTCGGCGCCGCCAGCGCGGCCCGGTGGGCGGCGCGCGCCGCGTCGGCTTCGTTGCCGGCGGCGAGCAGCAGGCCGTCGAGGCGTTCGAGCCGGCCGAGGTCTTCGACGTGCGGCACCAGCTGGCCGAGCAGCAGACCAGCATCGTCGCGGCGCTCGCCGCGGCGCAGCAGCTGGCCGGTGAAGTCCAGCAGCAGGTCCTGCACCTCGCGGTCGGTGGGCACCAGTTCGACGCAACGCCGCGCCGCGCGCAGCAGGTCGCCGGGCCACAGCGCCATGCCGGCTTCGAGGCGCAGCAGTTCGTCCTTCAACACCAGGAACCAGCCGAGTGCTTCGCCGGCGAAGCGCGGCGCCGGCTGCGGCCGCCCGCCGAAACCGAGCAGGTCGGCGAGCTCGAACTCGAGCCGCGCCATGGCGTCGAACGGCTGCCTCGGGTCGAACGGCACCTCGCACTCGCGCCGCACCGACAGCGTGCGGCCGTCGAGGATGCGCCACTGCAAGGCACCTGGCTTCAGGATGCCGTCGCACAGCAGCTGCACGTCGCCTTGGCGATGCAGCTGCGCCAGCGCCGCCGGCTCGAGCAGTTCGCCGATGCGCAGGAACGCGCGCTGGCCGTCGACCGGACCGAGGAACGGCAGGAAGCGCACGCCGCGGTCGCCGTTGCCGTTCAGGTGCGCGACCAACAGCCGCGGCAGTTGGCGCGCGAGCACGTCGGCGGGCGCTGCCCCGACGACCGGCACGATGCCGTCGGCGACGGCGAAGGCGAAGACCACGGCGCTGGGCATGCGCGGCGTCTATCGAGCCAGCTGCGCCGCGGGCTCCAGGGGTGCTCGAGCCAACGCTGGCACCGATCGTTGGGCTTCAGCGGCCCGGCGCCGGGTGCGCGATCGGGAAGCGCTGCGGGGTGCCGCCCTCGCCGTGGCGGACGGCGACGACCAGCTCCTTCGCCGCACTGCCGGCGCGGCCGAGGTGCAGCCACACGTCGGCGCCGAGGGCCTGTGCGAGGCGCGCGGCATCGACACCCTGCTCGGCGCGCACCGAGACGACGACCCGCACGCCGTCGTCGACGGGCTCCTCGCGGACCATGACGGGCCCGACGAGGCGTTCGTCGAAGCGCGTCTCGACCGCGGGCAGCCACGGGGCGCGGCGCTGCTCCGCCTGCAGCCCCACGACCTGCTTCATCAGCAAGCTCAGCGCACCACAGGCGAGCAAACCCATGACCGCGATCGCGACCGTCGACTTGGACACGTTCCCTGCATCGGCACGCCGATGGTTACGGCTGTTGCGCAGGTCGACGCACGCGGCGGAACGATGCCGGCAAGAAGAATCCCGGTGCGGGGCATTGCCTTGCACGAGGGAGCCGGTATGCATCGGCCCGTCCTACGCGGGCTCCCGGGCCCGCTTCCACCCCGACAGCCATGGGCAAAATCGTCAGGTGCCGCGAGTGCGGCAAGGTCTACCGCGAGCTCGACGAACTCGAGGACCTGCGCGACAACGACAGCGTCTGCCTCGTGTGCAACAACACGATCGAGGTCGCCGACTGGGATCGCGTGCTCGCTTCCTACGAAGACGACGACGGTGACGCCGACGAGGACGACGATTGGGAGGAAGACGAAGACGCCGAAGCCGGTGACGACGACGACACCGCCGGCGACGACTTCGAGGAAGTCGACGATGCGGACGCCGACGCGGACGACGACGAAGATGACGACGACGACGCGGACGACGACGACGACGAGGATGAAGACGAGGACGAGGACGAAGAAGAGGACGACGAGTAGCGTCGTCCCGCCAGCTTGGCGCCCGCGTCGAGCCTTGCTCCGGGGCGCCTGACCGCTGCCGCGCACTGCGCCCCCTGACCCGCCGCCTGGCGTGGCCCGCTCGCTGCAAACCAGCCGACGCCCACCGACGCGCGCCAACTTGGCAGCCCGGCCTGCCACCGAGTCTGCCACATTGGCCGGCCTGGGCCCCACGACAGCGGAGAGGCACTGGGCGGAACGTGGCTGAATCCCTTTTTAAACAAGCACTTAAGCCATCACGCCAGCGGCGGCACATAGCTTGCTTGCGGCGCCGCCCTTCGCCCCGTTGGCGAAGTTCGCAAGCGTTCGCATGTCACAGAGCTTCCGTGTGCTGCTGGTCGAGGACGACGACTCCCTGAGGTGTTGCCTCGTGGAGTTCCTCGCCAGCCAAGGTTGGGAGGTCGGCGCCACCGCCGCCGCCACCGAAGCCCTGCAGCTCGCCCGCCAGCGCCGCTTCGACTTCTCGCTGATGGACTTCCACCTGCCGGGCATGACGGGCCTGCAGCTGTTCCAGCAGCTGGTGGCGATGCGCCCGCTGCCGGCGATCCTGATGTCGGGCCTGGCCAGCGCCGAGGAAGCCGCCGCCGCGCAGCACGCCGGGTTCTTCACGTTCCTGCGCAAGCCGCTCGACCTCGCCCGCCTGCGCCAGTCGCTCGAGGCGCTGATCCAGACCCACTTCGGCGGCCCGCTGATCCCGCTGCGCATGCCGTCGCCCCAGGTGCCGCACCCGCAGCCACACCATCCGCGGCGCCCGCACCCGCCTTCCCCGCCGCCGCGCCCCGGCTTCTGAGCCCCGGCTCCGACCAGAAGCGCATCGGCAACCACTTCCCTCCCGCAACACAACCGACTCCAGAGAGAACAGCCATGTCGAAGACCAAGACGACGACCGTCACCCCCCTCGGCGACCGCGTGCTCGTGAAGCGCGTCGCCGCCGACGACAAGACCAAGGGCGGCATCATCCTGCCCGACACCGCCAAGGAGAAGCCGCGCGAGGGCATCGTCGTCGCGGTCGGCAACGGCAAGCTGCTCGACTCGGGCAGCCGCCAGCCCATGTCGGTCAAGAAGAACGATCGCGTGCTGTTCAGCTCCTACGCCGGCAGCGAGATCAAGATGGACGGCGAAGAGATGCTGATCCTCGGCGAGGACGAGATCCTGGCCGTGATCGAGAACTGAGCATCGAGAACTGATCCCGGTCGGCCGCCTTCCGCGCGGCGACGCACCAACCCGCAACCCCACACCCGAGCATTCCCATGGCAGTCAAGAAGATCGCATACGACCAGGAAGCGCGTGAGCGCATGCGCGACGGCGTCAAGCAACTCGCCCGCGCCGTCAAGGTCACCCTCGGCCCGCGCGGCCGCAACGTCATCATCGAGAAGTCGTTCGGCAGCCCGACGGTCACCAAGGACGGCGTCACCGTCGCCAAGGAGATCGAGCTCGCCGGCAAGTACGAGAACCTCGGCGCGCAGCTGGTGAAGGAAGTCGCCTCGAAGACGAGCGACATCGCCGGCGACGGCACGACGACGGCGACCGTTCTCGCCGAGGCCATCTTCGAAGAGGGCATCAAGAACGTCACCGCCGGCGCCAACCCGGTCGCGATCAAGCGCGGCATCGAGAAGGCGGTCGCCAAGATCGTCGAGTCGGTCAAGAAGGTGAAGATCGACATCAAGGGCAAGAAGGAGATCGCCCAGGTCGGCTCGATCGCCGCCAACAACGACGAGGAGATCGGCAACATCCTCGCGGACGCGATGGAGCGCGTCGGCAAGGACGGCGTCATCACGGTCGAAGAGGGCAAGAGCCTCGTGACCGAGGTGAAGTGGGTCGAAGGCATGCAGTTCGACAAGGGCTACCTGTCGCCGCACTTCGTCACCAACCAGGACAAGATGGAGGCGGTGCTGGAGAACCCCTTCATCCTGATCCACGAGAAGAAGATCTCGTCGATCAAGGACATGCTGCCGCTGCTCGAGAAGATCGCGCAGAGCGGCCGTCCGCTGCTGATCGTCGCCGAGGACATCGAGGGCGAAGCCCTCGCCACGCTGGTCGTCAACAAGCTGCGCGGCGTGTTCAAGTGCTGCGCGGTCAAGGCGCCGGGCTTCGGCGATCGCCGCAAGGCGATGCTCGAGGACCTCGCCATCGTCACCGGCGGCAAGGCCATCTTCGAGGACCTGGGCATCAACCTGGAGTCGGTCACCACGGCCGAGCTGGGCAGCGCCAAGAAGGTCGTCGTCGGCAAGGACGACTGCACCGTGATCGAGGGCGCCGGCAAGCCGAAGGACTGCCAGGCCCGCATGGAGCAGATCCGCGCCGAGATCTCGCGCACGACGTCGGACTACGACCGTGAGAAGCTGCAGGAGCGCCTGGCGAAGATCGCCGGCGGCGTCGCGCAGATCATGGTCGGCGCTGCGACCGAGGCCGAGATGAAGGAGAAGAAGGCTCGCGTCGAGGACGCGCTGCACGCCACGCGCGCGGCCGTCGCCGAGGGCATCGTCGCCGGTGGCGGTGTCGCCCTGGTGCGCGCCGCGAAGGCGCTCGAAGGCCTGACGCTGACCGGTGACGAGCGCATCGGCGCCGACATCGTGCGCCGCGCGGTCGAGGCCCCGATGCGTCAGATCGCCGCCAACGCCGGCGTCGACGGCTCGATCGTCATCCAGACGGTGCGCGCCAACAAGAGCGAGACGTTCGGCTACAACGCCGCGACCGACGTCTACGAGGACATGATCAAGGCCGGCATCGTCGACCCGGCGAAGGTGACCTGCGCCGCGCTGCAGAACGCCGCTTCGGTGGCGACCCTGCTGCTGACGACCGAGGCGCTGATCTCGACCGTCCCGGAGAAGAAGGCGGCCGGCGGCGGCCACGACCACGACCACGGCGGCGGCATGGGTGGCATGGGCGGGATGGGTGGCATGGGCGGCATGGACTTCTGAAGTCCGCTGCGAGGAACCACCTCTCGACCAACGGCTCGTCGGTGCCATGCACCGGCGGGCCGTTCGGCTTTTCGGAGATGAACTCCGGACCTCGGCACGCCCGGAGCTCAGCTCCAGACCTCGGCACGCCCGGAGCTCAGCTCCAGACCTCGGCACGCCCGGAGCTCAGCTCCAGACCTCGATGCGAGCGCGATGGCCAGGGACCTTCTCGAACGCGCGGTCGCAGGTGACCAACGTCGCCTCCCCGAGGTGCTCGGCCAAGGCCAGGTAGGCGGCGGCGTAGGCAGTCAGGTTGTGCCGCAGCTCGAAGATCCGCTGGGCCAACTCGGTGTGTGGATGACGCACCAAGTCCATCTGCTGCAGCCTCTCGATCCTGTCGCGGGCAGCCTCGACCGACAGCTCACGAGCAGCAACCAGGCTGCGCACGACCTGCAGCACCTCGACATCGAGCAGCTGCGGCGCGTTCAACAGTTCGTCGCCCCCGAACAAACGCGTCTCGAGCCTTCCCCCGAGCTCGGAACACATCAACAGCTCGATCACCGCCGAGGCATCGACGACGATCATGCGGTGTCGCGCTCACGCCGCACCAACGCAGCAGCCGACTTGCCGAGCTTCACCTCCGGCCCTGCGTGCAGACGCTCGAGCCACTGCTTGCGGGTCGGCAGATGCGCCAACCTCGTCAACTCGGCCAGGATGTGCTCCGAGAGCGACATTCCGGAATCGGCCGCACGCTGCTTCAGCCGCCGGTGAACGGCATCGGGAACATTGCGCACCTGGATGGTCTTGGCCATGCACCCAAGTCTTGCGCATGCAGAATGCATGTCAACCAGGGCCCACTATCCTGCCTGCCGGCACCGCTCCACGGGCGCCCGCAACCATCATGACCTTCCAGTGCCGAGCCGGCTGCGGCGCCTGCTGCATCGCGCCGTCGATCACGACGCCGTTCTTCGGCATGCCACACGGCAAGCGCGCCGGCGAACGCTGCGTGCACCTCGACGCGCACAACCGCTGCCTGCTGTTCGGCCGCCCCGAGCGCCCGCAGTTCTGCGCCGACCTGCGCGCCGAGCCGTCGATGTGCGGCGACAGCGACGCCGAGGCGATGGCGATCCTGAACGCCCTCGAGCGAACGACGCGGCCGGGCCCGGCCTGACCGGCTCGCTGCGCACACGCGCAGCGGCAAGATCTCCGGAAGCCTCCGGCAACAGCACCGTCGGAGCGCGTGGAGGAACCCATGCTGCGCCCGCTCATCGCCCTTCTCGCCCTCACCCTGCCCGCCGTCGCCCAGACACCATCGACCCCCGCCGCACCGGCGCCCGCAAAGGCGCCGTTCGTGTTCGAAGCCGGCACCCACGAACTGCGCCCGCTGGTCGATCGCTGCGCCGCCTACCTGCAGCGCAACATCCTGCTCGACGGCAAGGAACTGCTGGTCGGCCAGGGCCAACGCGCACCGAGCGCCGCCGTCCTGTCGTTCGAGCTGCAGATTCCGGTCGTCACCGACCGCGACGGCTGCGAGGAGATGCTGCAGAGCCTGCTGTGGACGCAGGGACTGACGATCGTGGCGCTCGACGAAGCGAAGGGGGTCTACGAGATCCTGTCGATGACCGGCCACCGCTCTCGTGAGATCGTGCAGCGAGCGCCGGTCCGCACCGCGCAGGACGTGCTCGCCCGGCCGCGGCTGCGCCACTGGGTCACGGTCGCCTACAACCTGAAGCACATCAACGCCGTCATCGCCAGCAACTCGCTGCGCCCGTTCTTCGCCAGCAGTTCGAACCACTCGTCGCTGACGATCGGCTCGGTCGGCAACAGCGCCACACTCCTGCTGTGCGGCCCCCAAGACAGCGTCGCCGGCGCGATCGCCATGCTGCAGATCGCCGACGTCGCGCAAGGCGAAGCGGCGACCGAACAGCAGGCGCGCATCGAGCAGCTGAGCAAGCAGGTCGCGGAGCTGACTCAGCGCCTCACGATGGTCGACGCGCAGCTTCAGCAGGTGCTGCCGGCGAAGAAGAAAGGCGCCGACGAGCCGCCAGCGAAGGACGCGCGCTGAGCGCGACGACGAGCGCTCCGCACGGCGGCGCAATGTTCGGACTGACGGCGCGCATGGGGTGCACCGCGTCGCGTCTCCGGCGATGCTGCCCTCGTCCCGCATGCCCAGGCCCGAATCGTCGCGCGCCCCGATCGTCGGCGGCGTTCTCCTCCTCCTGCTGCTCGCCGCAGCCATGCTGCTGTGGGCGTGGCCGAGTCCGTCGATTCCCGAGCCGCCGGCAGCGAACGTGCCGAACGCGCAGCAGCCTGCCGCACCGGCGCGCGCCGAGGCGAACGCGCGGCCAGAGACGAACCCGGCGGAAGCGAGCACCGCACGCGAACGTGCTGCCGCCGCTGCGCCGACACCGGCGCGCGCAATCGCGACGACGCTGCGCGGGCGCGTACTCGACAGCCGCGGCCAGGCGGTTGCCGACGTGCCACTCGGCCTGATCCCGTTCGAACCCGCGAACGGCGACCTGCGCGCCACCGAGGCAGGATGCACGACGCGCAGCGACGCCCTCGGCCAGTTCGAGCTGCCGACCACGGCACAATCCAGCGTTCCGGCCGCGGGCCCCGGCTGGTTCACGCTGCGCACGACGCCTTGGCTCGCCGACCGCAGCGGCTCGCAGGAACTGCTGGTGGTCGTCGCGCGCGAAGTCGCGCTGGACGGACGCACCACGCGGGCCGACGACGGCTCGCCGCTCGCCGGCGTCGGCATACAAGCCGACCTGCTGCAGCTCCGCGATTTCCCGAGCAGCCTGACGCAGACGTTCGCGCCGCTGCCGCCGCCGGTCACCAGCGACGAGCACGGCGCGTTCCGCCTCGCCCACGCCCCGCTGGCCCCCGGCGTCGAGCTGACCTTCGTCCGCGACGGCTTCGCGCCGACCCGCGTGCCGAGCCTCGACGCCGCGAACGGCCGCCTCGAGGTGACGCTGACCCCGGTCGGCGGCAACGCACCGCGGCTGCGCGGCCGCGTGCGCGACGCCACAGGCCCGGTGGTCGGCGCGGTGCTGCAGCTCGGCTTCGAACAGCAGACGACGTCCGATGCGCGCGGCGAGTTCACGTTCGAAGCGCCGCCACAGCCGGAGCGCCTGCTCGCCCTGCGCGCCGGCTGGCAACCGCTGGTGCGCGAGAAGGTCGGCGCCGGCAGCGGCGAGCTCGACCTGCTGTTCGAGCGCGCGACGCTGTCGATCACCGGCACCGTGCGCCATGCCGACGGCACACCGGCCAGCGGTTATCGCCTCGACCTCGTCGATCCGACGCGCGGCTACGCGTTCCATCCGGTCGAGTTCGACAGCCAGGCCCAGAAGGGCGAACAGCCGTGCTTCTGCGTCACCGACGCCGCCGGGCGCTTCGAGGTCGGCGGGCTCGCCGACCGCACCTACACGCTGCTCGCCTACGAGCCGACGCAACTGATCGTGGTGACCAGCACGCCCATCGCCGCCGGCGCGCGCGACGTCGTGCTGACGGTCCCCGCCGACGCCACCTTCGAGCTGCGCGGCATCGTCGTCGACCGCCGCGGTGCACCGGTTGCCGATGCGTCGATCAGCTGCTGGCTCGCCGCCGCCAGCGTCGAAGGCGCGGTTGGTGGCCCACACACCACGAGCGCCGCCGACGGCACGTTCACGTTGGCGAAGGCGCCACGCCGCGGCGTTCGCCTCGGCATCGCCAAGGAAGGCTGGGTCTTCGCCAACCAACTGGTCGAACAGTGGACCCCGGACGGCCGCGAGATTCGCGTCGTGCTGACCCGCATGTGCTCGCTGCGCGTCGAAGGCGCGGCCGACCTCGTGGTGCAGTTCCTCGACGCCGACGGCTCGCTGCTGCACGCCGAGCTGCACAGCCAGACGATGATCTCGGGCACCAACGCGCTGACGCTACCGAACGGAAAGTCGCCGGTGCTGTCGCTGCCCGAGACGACGGCGACGATGGTGTGGAAGCGCGGCGACAAGGAAGTCGGTCGCAAAGGCGTGTTCCTCGATCCCACGCCGAATGCGGTGACGCTGCTGATCGCCGACGGCTGAGTTCGGCACCGGCCGAACGGAACGACTATGCTGCGGGCCATGCAAGAGCCCACGACCACGACGCCACGCGAGCGCAACCTGCTCGAGGCGTATCTGCATGGGCTCTCCGTGCTGGGGCTGCTGATCGCCGGCACGCTCGGCTTCGTCCTGCTGCTGCTGTGGCTGTGCGGCGAACCGCCGTCCGTGGGCCCGTCGCTGTGCGTGGTGGCACTGCTGCTCGGTTCGGGCGTGCTGCGCTTCTACGCCCGTCTGGCGCGCGAGACTTGATGCGACCAGCCCGTCATCCACCCAGCATGCGCAGGCACAGCTCCTTGACGTCCGTCGCCGCGACGCGATCGCGCGCCAACCGGCGATCGCTGCACAAGAACACCGGCCCGACGTCGTCGTCCCCGTACAACCGCCCGTGCGTGCCGCGCACCAGCGACGGATCGGTCGGGATCACGTCCATCAGGTAGCGGAACCCGAGCAGCTTCTTGGCGAGGTTCTTGGCGACGCGCAGCTTCGGGAACGCGATCTTCGGGTCAACGAACAGTTCCGCGGGGTCGTAGCCCGGCTTCCGGTGGATGTCGACCGTCGGCGCGAAGTCGGGGCGGCGCGCTTCGTCGAGCCAGTAGTGGTAGGCGAACCACGCACCCTTCTCGGCGACGCAGACCAGTTCGCCGCTCCGCGCGTGGTCGATGCCGAGTTCTCGCTGCTGCGTGCGGTCGAGCACGCGCGCGATGCCCGGCGTCTTCGCCAGCAGCGCCCGCACCGGCTCGAGGTCCGCCGCATCGCGAACGTGCACGTGCGCGCACTGGTGGTCGGCGACGGCGAACGCGCGGCACGCGCCGCAGTCGAGCAGCTGGCCGTGGCTCGTCTCCTGCACACGCAACAGGCCCTTCTCGTGCAGCAGGCGATTGACGAACACCACCTGCTCGGCCTTCTCGATGCCGTACTCCGACAGCACGACGACGTGCGCGTTCCTGCCGCGCGCCGCTTCGATCAGGCGCGCGCACTCGGCGTCGAGGTCCTTCACCGCCTGCACGCTGCGCGGATCGTCGGGACCGAAGCGCTGGTGGTCGTAGTCGAGGTGCGGCAGGTAGACGAGCAGCAGCTCCGGATCGTGCTGCGCCATCACCGCGAGCGCCGAGCTGGCGATCCACTGCGTGCTCTTGATGCCCGCCTTGGGGCCCCAGAAGTCGAACAGCGGGAACGGCCCGAGCTGCTGCTGCAGCTCCGCCTGCAGCTGCGGCGGCTCGCTGTAGAGACCCGGGCGCTTCAGGCCGTTGGCGTGGTACTCGGGCCGCGGCGTCACCGAGAAGGCGACATGCGGCGCATACATGTTCCACCACCAGAACAGCTTCGCCGTGCGCGCACCGAACCGCTGCGCTGCGGCTTCGTAGAGCTTCTCGCCGTGCACGAGTTGGTTGCTCTGCCGCCACAGCATCACCTGCGCCAGCTCACGGAAGTACCAGCCGTTGCCGACGGCGCCGTGCTCGCGCGGCTGCAGCCCGGTCAGGAACGAAGCCTGCACCGTGCACGTGACCGCGGGGAACACGGTGTCGAGCGGAGCGGCGAAGCCGTGCGCACCGAGACCACGCAGCACCGGAGCGTGCGCCAGGTCCTTCGGACGCAGGCCGACGGCCAGGATGACGAGCAACTTCACGCGCGCAGTGTGCCGGCAGGAACGCTCTGCTGCCACGGCCGCGGTGAGTTCAGGCTCGTCGGTGCGCCCACACCACCGACCTGGCCGCTCAGCGCCGTTCCGCGGCGTCGCGGATGTGGTGCAGCACGCGGCGATGGATCGAGTGCACGAGCCAGTCGCTGAACACGCGCCAGTAGCCCTCGGGATGCAGGCCGTGCACGTACCACGTCGTGCCTCGCAGCAGCGTCATGCCGTCGGGCTGCGGCACCAGTTCGAACTGGCCTCGCTTCGCCGCGAACGAACCGTGCAGGTGCGCGGCGTCGACGTGGTCGTGCAGCGGGTTCCACTCGAACATCGGCGGCGGGCACCGTTCGACCGTGAAGCGCAGCAGCCGGGGCTCGTCCCACACTTCGATCGGCTCGACGAAGTCGCCGGTGCTGAACGAACACTTGCGCACGGCGCCGACCCCGCGGCCCTCGATCGTCGCGTGCACCGGATAGGCGATGCCGGCGCGGAACCACCACTCCTCCGGCGGCTGCAGCCGATCGAAGGTCACCAGGTGATCCCACACCTGCTGCGGTGTCGCCCGCACGACGACCTCGGTGGTCGCTTCGTAGACCGTCGACGGCGGTGCCGTCAGTCGCTCGCCGAGGTGCAGCAGCGGCAGCGAGAGCATCCCGACGGGCACGACGAAGCGCACGAAGCCGTGGAGCGCGCGGCCGAAGACGAGGCCAAGCGCACCGATGCCGAGCCACATCGGCGCCGCCATCGCGATGCAGAACAGCCCTTCGTAGGCGAACATCACCAGCGCCGCCATCAGCACGGCGACGCTGACGAGCCAGGCGCGCAGGTCGCGCTTCGGCTCCGGACCGGCGCAGACACCGGCGACGAAGCCCTGCAGGAACGGCGCGGCGACGAACAGCGTCTCGCCGTAGTGCGCCAGCGGCCCGATCGCCAGCATGACGATCGCGCAGAGCGTGATCGTCGCCCAGACGACTGGCCATTCGCCGCGGCCCCACCACGGGGTCACGAAGCGAGGCGGCTGGCTGTCGACGACGCGCCGCGCGCTGGGCAACGGCGGGGGCGCGCTGGCCGAGCAGGCGAGGCCACCCAGCACCAGCCAGTTCGCCACCGGCATCACCAGCAACAGCGCCATCCACGGCGACGCGGCGACGTCGCGGCAACGGCGAACCGTCAGCAGCAGCAAGGCCAGGCCGAAGATGGCTGCATTGGTCGCCAGGGCGAAGTAGCCGGCGTCGAAGCGGTGCGCGGTGAACCCACCCGCGGGCGACAGCAGTTCGGCGAGCGGATGCCAGCTGCGCGGGAAGACCAGTAGGCACAGCAGCGCGTCGATGCCCAGCTTGCACAAGACCAACACCGCACAGGCGACCCGATACGGCCGTCGCGCCACGCGCCCGCGTCCGTCGTAGAGCCACAGCAACGTGTCGAGCATCGGCGGCTCCTGTTCGCGCGCGCCCCGATCGACCGCGCAGATCAGCGACGCCTGGGCGCAGCCGGAATTGCGACGCGCTCGCACTTCGCTTCGCCTTCGACGACGCGCACGATCGCGTCCATCGGCACGTCCGTCAGCACCTGCACGGCGCCGCGGCGCGGCCACGTGACCTCGACGCGTTCGATGCGTTCGGCCTTGCCGAGCCCGAACTCGAGGCGCAGCGGGTTGCCGCCGAACGACGCGCCGGGGCCTGTGTGCCGCCAGATGCGGCGGCTCTGCCCACCTTCGCGCACGGTGACGCAGACCTTGGCGCCGAGGCCGCAGCGCGGGCTCTCGGTGCCGACGAGGCGCACCGTCAGCCAGTGGTTGCCGTGCCCGGGATTGGCGAACAGGCCGCAGCGGAACGCGTCGCCCGGGTAGGCGCCGCCGATCACTTCGAACAGGTCCTGGTCGCCGTCGTGGTCGTGGTCGCAGAAGGCGACGCCGTGTCCCTTCTGCAGATGCCCGAGCCCGGTCGCCATCGTCACGTCCTGCAGCTTCTGGCCGCCGAGATTGCGCAGTGCGACGTTCGGCATCAGCGACGAGTACGACGGATCGCCGGTGCCGAGGTAGCAGTCGAGCCAGCCGTCGCCGTCGAGGTCGCCGACGCTGCAGCCCATCGGCATCGTCGGCATCGTGAAGCCGAGGTCGCGCGTGACGTCGCGGAAGCCACCCTTGCCGTCGCCGCGATAGAAGGCCGCGGTGGTGAACGGCAGGCTGCCACCGGCGAGATGCGACGCCAGGTGGGCGACACCGGTGTCGTAGTTGGCCACGAACAGGTCGAGCGCGCCGTCGCTGTCGAAGTCCCAGAACCACGTCGCGAAGCTGTTGGTCGGCTTGGTCACGCCGGCGGCCGGCGCGATGTCGACGAACGTGCCGTCGCCACGGTTCCGGTAGAGCCGGTTGTCACTGCCGATGTTGCTGACGTAGAGATCGGGCCAGCCGTCGTCGTCGACGTCGCCCCACGCGACACCCTTGGCGTAGCGTTCGTCGGCGACGCCGGCCACCTGGGTCACGTCGACGAAGCGCGCGCCGTCGTTGCGGTAGAGGTGCGACGTGCAGGCGACTCGCCGCGAACGCGAGCCGCCGATGTACAGGTCCAGGTCGCCGTCGCGGTCGAAGTCGGCGAACCCCGCCGTCTGCGTCGGCTCGAGCCGTTCGCCGAGCCCGACGTCGAGCGTGACGTCGTCGAAGAAGCCGTCGCCGCGGTTCCGCAGCAGCGAGCAGGGCAGACGCCCGTGCTCGAACCACCAGCCACCGCGCAGCACCAGCACGTCGACGTCGCCGTCGTCGTCGTGGTCGGCGTGCACCATGTGCAGCCCGCCGGTGATGCCGGTGAGCCCGGCCGCCTCGGTGCGGTCCTCGAACGTGCCGTCGCCGCGGTTGTGGAAGAAGCGCAGCTGGCCGTGCGGCGCCCAGTCGGAGACGACGAAGTCGAGCCACTCGTCGCCGTCGAAGTCCTCGCAGACGACGCCGCCGGCATTGCCGAGCCGATCGACGCCGGCAGCAGGCGCCACGTTGCACCACCGCGGCAGCTCGGCCTCGGGCGCGAACGCCTTCGCCGGCAGCCGCAGCTCCGGCTCGAGACCGTCCGGCCACGTGCCGAGCGTCATGTGCGCGATGTTCGCCAGCCACAGCGTCTGCCAGTGCCAGTAGTCGCCGGGTGGCACGCTCTGCAGCACCTCGCCGAAGTAGCGCAGCGCGTTCTCCGAGCCGGCGCGTTCGCTGTGCGTGCCATCGCCGCGGATCGGCAGGATGCAGCGCTCCTGGTTCGGCAGCTTGCAGCAGTTCTCGGTCTCGCCGAAGCGCAGCCACGCGAGCCCGAGGTGGAACGCGACGCCGACGCGGCCAGCGGGATCGGCGGCGAGTTCGCCGCGCACGATCGCGTCGTGCGTCGCCGTCAGCAGCTCGATCGCTTCGCGTTCCTGGCCCTGCTCGAGCGCCGCGGTCGCCGTCTCCCAGCGCAGCCGCCAGTCGGCGCGCGGCCCGGCTTCCTGCAGCTTCGTGCGCAACGCCGCGAGCCGCTGCCGGCCGAAGAACGGGTTGTCGACGTCGGCCTTCGCCGCCAGCTCGTCGAGCAGCGCCACCATGCGCGCGTGCGACGGCGGATGCTCGTCGCCGCGGCTGCAGGCGGCCACCGCGGCCGCCGCCACCAGCATCGGGATCCAGGATCTCATCGCGTCACCACCATCGCTCCGCTCGGGTTCGCCACCTTCGTCTCGGAGCTGCTGCCGTCGGGCCAGTGCACGCGCACGACCGCGTCGGCAGGAACCTTCGGGAACGCCACGCTCGGCGAGCTCTGCGCCAGGTAGCTGCCGCCGGCCTGCACTTCGCCGCGCGCCAACACCTTGCCGTCCTGCAGCAGGTCGACGCGCGCGCCGACGCCGGTCGGATTGCCGGCGGGGCCGCGCAGGCGCACCCTCAGGAACGAACTGCTCCCGTCGCTGGCGTTGCGCCCACGGATGGAGTGCAGGAGCAGCGCCTCCGCGTCGTTGCGCGTGATCAGCAACCCGGCGGTGCCGCCGCCGTCGAGCAGCGCCAGCGCCTTCGCGTCGCCCGTCACCAGGAGGCCGGAGACTTCGCCGCGCACGGGCTCGAACTGCAGCTTGCCGAGGCCGCGCAGCAGCAGGCCGAGGCCACCGTCGATGCGGCCGGTCTCGGGCTCCGGCGAGAAGAAGTTGTGAACCAGCACGAGGTCCTGCACGCCGTCCGCGTCGGCATCGGTGATGGCGACGCCGAACGCCGTCGACACCTGCGCCAGCCACGGCAGCGGGGACGGGTGGAAGCGGCCGTCGCGCTGCTCGAGCACGACGTGGCGCAGCTCGTTGCACTCGAGCACCAGCGAGTCGCCGAGGGCCTTGCCGTAGATGTCGCCGAGCTTGGCGCGCGCGAACTGGTCGTAGGTCGGGAAGCGCTCGCGCACGAACGGCATCGCCTGGCTGCTGCAGCTGAGCCCGCGCACCGGCAGTTCGCCTTCGGCGGCAGTCTTGCTCTCGACGACGTCGAACGTGCCGTTGCCGTCGAAGTCGCGCGCGTAGAGCCGCTGCGGCTTCTGCGGTGACGCCTTGTACTTCGTGTTGAGGCCGAGGTTGGTGGCGACGAGGTCGACGTCGCCGTCGCCGTCGAGATCGCCGGCGGCGAGGCCGTTCCACTGGCCGCGCAGCTCGTGCAGCCCGAGCGCCTGCGTGCGGTCGACGAGCCGTTCGCCGCGCTCGTTGCCGAACACGCGCAGGGTCTGCCACGACGCGGCGACGACCAGGTCGACGAAGCCGTCGCCATCGACGTCGGTCCACAGCGCACTCGTCACCATGCCGGCCTCACGCAGGCCGGGAGCCAGCTCGGCAGCGACGTCGACGAAGCGACCGCCGTCGTTGCGCAGCAGGCGGCTCGGCCCCGACTGCGGGAAGCGGCCCGGCACGACGCGCGTGCCGACGAACAGGTCGAGGTCGCCGTCGCGGTCGAAGTCGGCGGCACTGACGCAGCTCGAGCTGGCGCGATGGTCCGGCAGCACGCCGTCGGGTGCCTTCGTGAAGGCTCCCTTGCCGTCGTTCACGTACAGCCGATCGCGCAGCAGCTCGGTGCGTTCGCCGGCTTCGACGCCGCCGCTGGCGACGTACAGGTCGAGGTCGCCGTCGCGATCGAAGTCGAGGAAACAGGCGCCGAGGTCTTCGCAGCCGGCGTCGTCGCTCCACGGTCCCGCGATGGCGACGTGCTCCTTGCCGCCGATGCGCATCAGGCTGCCCGCCTGACCGGCCGCACCGCCGATCCAGTACTCGTCGCGCCCATCGCCGTCGACGTCGCCGATCGCAGCACCCGGACCGAGCCGCGACAGACGATGCGGCAGCAGCGGCTGCACGGCGTAGTCGTCGAAGTCGCGCTCCCGGTGGCGCGCCGCGAGGCGCTCGGCCGAGAGGTACTCGCCCGGCGCCGCATCCACCTTCGGATCCCGGATGATGGCCCCCGGCCCTTCGTACGGCCCCTCGACGACCAAGTAGCGCTGATCCACCGCGAGCTTCTCGAAGCGCTGCACAACGCCACTCGGCCAACGGACCTCGAGCGCGTCGATCGTCGTCGCCGCGCCGAGCCCGAAGTGCAGCACCGCATCGCCCGCACTCATGTAGCCGCGCGTCAGCGACACCTGCGCCGTCTGCTTCGTGCCACCCGCCGTCACCTCGACCACCGCACCGACGCCGCGCGAGTTGCTCTCGTCGCCGCGCAGCTCGACCAGCACGCGATGCCCGTCGCTGCCGCGGTTCTCGAACAGGCTGCACGGCGCGTTCAGGTTGTTGGTCAGCACGTCGAGGTCGCCGTCGCGATCGAGGTCGGCGACGACGGCGCCGTGGGCGACGTTGCTCTCGTCGAGCCCCCACTCCGCCCCCATGTCGGTGAAGTGCAGGCCGCCGACCGCGGCACCGTCGTTGCGGCGCGCGACGTTCTTCTCGGCGACACTCGGGATCGAGCGGAACAGCTCGACCGCCTGCTGCCGCGCCCCTTCGAGCCACAGCTTGGTGAAGCGCTCGCCGATGTCCGGGTTGTCGGTGAACACCGGGATGCCGTTGGTGGCGTAGAAGTCGAGCCAGCCGTCGTCGTCGAGGTCGGCGAAGCGCACGGCCCACGTCCAGTCGCTGCTGGCGAGCCCGGCGAGGTACGCCGCCTCGAGGAAGCGCTCGGTGCCGGTGTTCACGTACAGCGCGTTGCGCATGTACTGCTGCGGCACGGCGTTCATCAGGAACCAGCGGTGCTGGTCCATGCTGCCCATCAGCATCTTGCCCCAGTAGTGCTGCGTGCTCGACATGTCGGCGACGCACAGGTCGAAGCGGCCGTCGTGGTCGAGGTCGCCGAAGTCGCAGCCCATGCCGAAGAACGCGGTGTGCGGCAGTCGCTCCTTGGTCACGTCGGCGAAGCGTCCGTCGCCGAGGTTGCGGTAGAGCTGGTCCGGCGACTGGAAGTCGTTGGCGACGTACAGGTCCATGCGCCCGTCGCCGTCGAAGTCCCACCACACCACCGACAGGCCGTTGCCGTGGTCCTGGATGCCGGCTTGCCTGGTGACGTCGACCCACTGGCCGTAGCCGTCGTTGCGGAACAGGCGATCGCACTGCCCGGCCTGGAACGGCGACGGCGAGCCCGGCAGCGTGAAGAAGTGGTCCTCGTAGCCCTTCGGCACGACGAGGTCGCCCTGGTCGTCCTTCGCGAACGTCGGGTATGGCGGCAGCAGCTCGGCCTTCGTCTTCTTCACCGCCTTCGGCAGCGTGACGCCGGCGACGATCTCGTCCGGCAGCAGGTGCTTCAGCATGCGGTTCGTCAGCACGTAGAGATCGAGGTCGCCGTCGTTGTCGTAGTCAGCGAACGCGCAGCCCATGCTGGCGGCCGTGAGGCCGAGCCCGAACGGCCCCGCCTTCTCGACGAACGTGCCGTCGCCCTGGTTGACGTAGAGCAGGTTCGGCGACTCGAGGTTGCAGACGTAGAGGTCGAGGTCGCCGTCGTCGTCGACGTCGGCGAACGACGCCGCGTTGCCCCACGCATCGCCGCCGTCGAGGCCCCCTGCCTTCGCGGTCACGTCCTCGAACACCAGCGGCGCCGTCTGCCGGAACAGCTTGTTCGGCCCGTCCTGCGACACGAGATAGACGTCGGGCCAGCCGTCGCCGTCGTAGTCGCCGACCGCGAGGCCAGCGCCCGTGTAGACGTAGGCGACGACGTTCTCGCGGCGCAGTTCGTTCTGGAAGCGAAGGCCGGAGCGCGCGGGATCGACCTTGTGGAAGCGCGGACCGTCGACCTTGGCGCGCGCCGGCAGCGGCTCGGCGAACAGACCCGCGGCGCCGGGCACCATGGTGGCGGCTGCGGGGATCGCTGGGCCGGGGGCTGGCGCCTTCGAACAGGCGGCAACGACGGCGATGGCGAGCAGCGTCGGGACGGCAAGGCGCAGCATGCGGCGATCATCGCGACCGGCGGCGCGAGCGACCAGCGGCGAGGTGCCCGGCTCGCCCTGTCGCCACCACCGACGGAACGTTCGCCCTGCCGGCTGGCGCCTTCACGGCAGCGCGCGTACCGTCGCCCGCGGCATGACGTCCGCACCGGAGCCCACCGAAAAGACCCTTCCCCCGCCCTGGGACCGCATCTTCTCGCTGACGAGCAAGGCGTTCGTCTGGGCGACGCTGATCGCGGTCCTGTACGTGCTGCGGCCGTTCCTGCTGCTGGTCTTCCTGACGTTCGTGTTCGCCTACATCCAGGCGCACGGCGTCGACGGCCTGGCGCACCGCATCAAGAGCCGCACGGTGCGCGTCGTGTTCGTCGGCCTGGTCGTGCTCGGCACCCTGTTCGCGATCGGCTTCACGCTGGTGCCGCAGGTGAAGGAGCAGGCGAACGACTTCTTCCAGAAGAAGGACAAGTACATCGCCCAGGCGGACCAGGAGCTCGACAAGTTCTTCCGGCAGTACCCGTCGATCTACGGCGGCCTCGCCAAGAACCAGAAGGTGCTGACCGAGCCGGTGATCACGCCGACGAAGCCGAGCCCGAGCGGCGGCGAGACGCCGGAGAAGAAGGACAGCGAGGCGGCGGATCCGGCGAACGGCGAGACGCAGGTGCCGAGCGAGGGCTCCACGCAGGAGCCGAAGCAGGACGAGCCGCCGAAGACGGACGCCAAGCCCGCGGACAAGCCGGCCGACAAGCCCAACCCGACCGACAAACCCACCGAGAAGCCGACGACCGAGACCAAGCCCGGCGACAAGCAGGCTCCGGGGGCGGCCGGCACCAGCACCCAGGCGCCGGGCACGCCGACGCCCGCGGCGCCGAAGCCGATCGACGGCCAGCTGCACATCGTGCGCAAGCTCTACGACAACGCCATCGAGTCGATCTCGCAGAACCCGACCGCGCTGGTCGAGTCAGGCCTCGGCTACGCGTCGTCGTTCCTGCTGTCGCTGCTGTTCTCGTTCCTGATCGTGCTCGACCTGCCGAAGCTGAAGAAGAGCATCCAGGGCCTCAGCAACACCAAGCTCGGCTTCGTCTACGACGAGGTCGCCGACAACATCGCCGGCTTCGGCCTCGTGCTCGGCCGCGCGCTCGAGGCGCAGCTGTTCATCGCCATCTGCAACACGATCCTGACCGCGATCGGCATCTGGGCGATGGGCCTGCCCAACATCCTGGTGCTGTCGACGATCGTGTTCTTCTGCAGCTTCATCCCGGTCGCCGGCACGTTCATCAGCTCCACGCCGATCTGCCTGCTGGCGCTGCAGGACGACGGCGTCGGCTCGATGATGATCGCGATCCTGCTGATCTGCATCATCCACGCCATCGAGACCTACGTGCTGAACCCGCAGATCTACGGGCACCACATGCACATGAACCCGGTGCTCGTGCTGATCGTGCTGACCATCGGCGGCAAGCTGTTCGGCGTCTGGGGCCTGCTGCTCGGCATCCCGGTGATGAACTACGTGTTCCGCCACGCGATCCGGCGGCACCCCGAGCCCGACACGCCGGCGCACTGACGCCGGCCGCCGCGAGGACCGGCGCCGGAACGCGCGCCGCCGCGGCTCAGCCCTTCGCCAGCTGGAACTTCTCGACCATGCTGCGCAGCGCGGCCGAGTGCTCGCTGCTGTGCGACGCCGTCGCCGCCAGTTCCTGCGCGCCGGCCGCGCTCGACTGGATCGCCTTGTCGACCTCGGCCAGGGTGTCGTTGAGCTGCTGCAGCTCCGTCGACTTCGAGCCGGCGGTGGCACTGACCTCGGCCAGGTGGCCGTCGACCTGCTCGACCGCGGTGACGACCTGCTGCAGCGTCTCGGCCAGCGTCTTGGCGACGCCGGCGCCGCGTTCGGCACCCTCGCGCGAGCGCTGGATGATCGTGGCCGAGTTCTTCGCCGACTCGGCGCTGCGCTTGGCCAGGCCGCGCACCTCTTCGGCGACGACCGCGAAGCCCTTGCCGGCCTCGCCGGCGCGCGCCGCTTCGATCGCCGCGTTCAACGCCAGCAGGTTGGTCTGGAACGCGATCTCGTCGATGACCGCCGCCACCTTCGTCGCCTCGACGCTGGCTTCGCCGATCTCGCCCATCGCCTTGCTGAGCGCCTGCATCTGGTCCCAGCTCGACTTCGTCTTGTCGCGCGACTCGGTCGCCAGCGCGCGCGCGGTGGCCGTCGCCTGCACGGCGCCCCCCATCTCGCTGCTGATGCCGCCGAGGCGGCGCGACAGCTGGTTGATGGCGCCGGCCTGCGTCGCCGACGACTCCGCGATCACCCCGCTGGTCTGCCGCAGCGACTTGCTCTGGTCCTCCATGTCGCGCGCCGACGAGCGCACCTGCTGCAGCGACACGTGGAACTCCTCCGACAGCTGGTTGATGGCAGCCGCCAGGTCGCCGAGCTCGTCCTGCGACGTCACGGCCACCTTGGCGGTCAGGTTCTTGTGCTCGGCGATGTGCCGCACGGTGTCGGCGACGGCCACGATCGGCCGCACGAAGCGACGCGACAGCACGGCCGCGAAGGTCGACATCAGCAGCGCCACGACCACGAACGTCACCCAGGCCACGGTGCTGGGCAGGTTGCGCACCGAGCGCTCCTCGGCACCCGCCGCGCGGATGACGTCGCGCATTCCCACCAGGACCTTCGTCAGCTCGCCGTGCAGCGTGCTGAGCGCGTCCTCGGCGAAGGACGCATGTTCCTCGACGCCGTCCTTGTCCTTGGCGCCGGCGGCCGCCTTCGCCGCCGAGGCCTCCTGCAGCGCCTCCGCCTGCTGTGTCTTGGCGACGGCGAAGAACTTCGTCAGTTCCTCGCTGGCCGCCGGCACCGCCTCCATCTCGCCGATCTGCCGCTGCGCCTCCTCGAGGTAGACGTCGGCGGTCTTCAGCATCTCGCCCGGCTGCTCGGCGGCGACGGCGTCCTTGAAGGCCTTGCCGGCACCACCCAGCGCCTCGAGCGCCAGGCTGCCGGCCTGGCTGACGGTGACGGCTTGGTCGAGATGCACCACCGCACCGGCCATGCGGTTCAGGTAGTGCTGGGTGACCAGCAGCTGCCCCAGCACGAAGACCAGCGCACTGGAGAACGAGAAGAACAGCTTGCGACGAATCGACACGGAGACCTCGGTGCAGGGACGGCGGAGCGAAGGCGGCGGTGCGAGGGCGACTCAGAACTCGAACAGGATCTTCACGCCTTCGGCGCCCTTGGCGGCTTCGAGCTTGACGACGCCGAACGCACCGTCGCTCTTGGCGATGTGCTTCAGCAGCATGCGCTCGCTGTCGACGTCCTTCGGCGGCGTCGTGCCGTTCGTGTTCTTGACCTTGAGCCAGTGGCGCGCGAGCTCGGCGTCGGTCATGCCCAGCACGTCCTTCAGGAACGCGACCTGCTCGGCCGCTGCGGCCTCGCGCGCGTAGGGCTTGGCTTCGACGCCGCCCGGCCACTGCGTCAGTTCGCGCAGGAACAGCTTCTTGATCAGCGCCTTGGCCTCGTCGCCGGTCAGCGTGCACTTGCTGTTGGCGTTGACCACGAGCGCGTAGGTGGCCTTCTTCTCCTGCTTGTCCTGCTTCTCCTGCTTGTCCTGCGCGACACACAGGGACAGCAGCCCGAGGACCGCGGTGATGGCGAGTTTCGTCATGGTTGGATCCTCCTCAGAAGCTGGCCGACCAGCTGAAGTTCACGTACTGGACCGTGTCGTCGCTGTTCGGCAGGTTGGTGTGGTGAAGGTCGAGGCGCAGGCGCACCGACGGGTTCGGATTGAAGTTCACGCCGACCACGTGCTCGGTCGCCCAGCCGAGCGAGAGCACCGACGCGGCGAAGACGTTGAGGTCGCTGCCGCGCTCGTAGTAGTCGAAGCGGTAGGTCACACCCCACTGCGGGTGCAGCCAGTAGGTCCACTCGGTCGACGCGGCCTTCTGGTCGAGGAAGCCGTCTTCGCGGCTGTAGTAGGCCTCGGTGCGCATCATCAGGTCGCCGGAGCGCCAGTCGATGTCGAGGCCGCCGAACTCGTAGTCGCGCCCGAGGTTGAACGCGCCGGAGAACGGCGACTGCAGCGCGCCGAAGTTGGTCAGCTGCAGGTTCACCGGCGCGGTGGGCAGCGTCTCGCGCGTGCCGCGACCGTAGTTGCCGGCGAACGTCAGGCCGGCGTCACTCAACGTGTAGGCGAGTCGGCCGCCGTAGATGGCGTCCGACGCGCTGTCCGGCTCGGTGCCGAAGTAGACGTCGTAGTCGAGCGAGTTGGAGCCGACCGGGAACTTGCCGGACACGCGCGCACCCTCGAGCAGCTGCGGATAGAGCTGGTTGCTGAGGAACAGGCGGTAGTGCAGCGCGCCGGCCGCGATCGTGCGCGACGGGATGAAGTACTCGCGGTTGGTGACGCCGTGCGGCGAACCGACGACGCCGCCCTGCACCACCAGCGCGTCGCTGTACTTCCACTGCGCGAGGATGCGCGACAGGAACGTGTCCGAGGTGGCGATCTCGCCGCGCGTGAACGTCGGGTCGCCGTTCGCCGGCGTGCCCGGGTTGTCGATCAGTGCGCCGTTGAACGTGTAGAAGCCCGGCGTCGCGAACAACGACCACTGCTCGTCGAGCTGCGCCTTCAGGTAGAGCTCCACGAGGCTGACCTGGTGGCCGACCTCGGAACCGCTCTCACCGTCGATGTACGAGAACACCGACGTGACGTGGCCGCCGACGTCGAGGCTGAGGGCCGTGTAGGCCTGCGCGAGTGCGCGACTGCCGAGGCGTTCGGAGGTCTTCGCTTGTTGGTCCTCGATCTCGTCGAGGCGTTCGCGCAGCGCTTTCAGCTCCTTCTGCACGTCGGGATCCTGCGCACGCAGGCCGCCGACGGCGAACAACGAGGCGCAGACGAGGAGGACGGTGTTCTTGCTCATGATTCCTGGGTTGGCACGAGTCGAATGGCGCAGTCTCGATCGGCGTCGCGATGGCGCGGCCCGAAGCGATTCCTGCGCCCCTTCGTGCCGACAGTTCACGGCGACCCCGCGCCGGACTTGAGATCGGGGAAAACCCGAAGCGCGCGGATCCCTCGCGCGCCGTGGCGTCGAACTCGCCGCGAGAGCCAGCCGCCGCGCGGTTCGCCACGGGGCGGCGGACGACTCGGCGATGCCCTAGGGTTGTTCCCCGATGCTGCGTTTCCGGACGCTCGCGACGGCGCCGTCGAGGTGATCCCGACAGCGCAGCACGATCACGGGATCGCGATCTGGGCCGCGATCGAACGCTGGAACGCCGCGAATCGTCGCTCGAGTTCCAGGGGCGGCGCGATCGGCGCAGAGCACCAGCGATGCCACGACTCCCGCAGCGCACGCCGCGTCGACGGGCTGGTGTTGGCCCAGCAGCGCGCCTTCTGGTTGCCGAGGGCGTGGCCGAACCGCTGCCAGGTCGTATCCGGCCGATGCCCCGCGAGCAGCGCCGCCAGCAGATCGGGCACCACCTGCCATCCGTGGGCGCCGGCATCCCGCGTCAGCAGGTCGTGCGCACGAGCCCGCACGCCGGTCTCCTCACTGCATGCGAGTTCTCGCACCGCGTCGAGCCACGACGAACGCGAAACCCGTCGCAGCAGGTGCAGCGCCGTCCTGGCCTCGGCTTCGTCGCCTTCCGCCATCCACGCGACCGCGACATCCCACATCGCATCGCCCACCAATCGCTGCAACGCCGTCAGGGCGAGGCAGCGATGACGACGATCGGGCGCCCCGAGCCAGGCCTCGAGCTCCGCACGACGAGCGCGATCGCCACAGTCGCCGAGGGACAGCAGCCAGCCTGCTGCCTCGGTCGCCGGCACCGTCGCCAACTGCTGTGAGACGAAGGCAGGAACGTCCACACCGAGCCGCGACAGATGCCACTGCGCCTGCGTGCGAACGCGCCGCTGGCGACTGCCGCAGGCGGCGCGCAAGCGAGGCTCGTAGCGCGCGGCCTGCGCCGAGGTGAGTTCGGCGAGGAAGCGCGACCGCGCCTCCGGCCCGGCCGCACCGAGCAGGAAGTCGACGGTCGCCTCGTCGAGCTCGGCGGCATGACGAGCGAGCCGCGTGGCCAGCAGCTGCCGCACCGCGCGGTCGGGGGCCCGGAGCAGCTCGGCCAGCAGGCGCATGTCGACGTTCTCGTTCGCGAGCAGCAGCCGGACGAGAGCCGAACTGCCCGCGGGCTGCGACAACACGAACGCACGCACGAGCTCGCGGCACTCGGTCGACAACGCCGCGGCGAGCACACCCACGAAACGCGCGACCTCCGCCCGCGCCTGCGACAGGAACCACCGGGCATGGCGCCTGCACAACTCGAACCGGTGGCTGGCGTCGAGCTGCGCGAAGAGTCGCTCGGCAACGCCGACCGCGGCGATGCGAACCTCAGGCACCCAGTCGACGAGTCGCGGCAACAACCAACGGAGCGCCGCCGGATCCGCGAGTTCGCCCGCGATGCCGACCACCGCCTCCCGCACGCGCCCGTTCCTGGACAACGAGGCGCACGCGAGCAAGGCCTGTCGCACCGCTGGCGGCGCCGCCCCGAGGCGAGGCAGATCGTCCGTGGTCCAAGACGACCTCAGGCAGGCGAGCTCGAGCCATTCCTCTGCGGAGGTCGCGGCCCACGCCGCCGCCACCTTGCGCAGCTGATCCTCGGTCCAGCTGGCCGTCCAGGCCGCGCCGTGGTGGGGATCCTCGAGCCACCTGCGCATCGCCCCCACGAGTCACACCACGACGAACGGATCGCGATCGCTCCTGGCGACGCGCACGTCGAGGTCGCCGTCGAACGACTCCGCGAGGCGACGGCGCAGCACCGGCAGGAAGCCGCGCTCGGTGTTGCTGTGGCCGGCGAGCACGATTGACGTGCCGGCGGCGACGGCGGCGAGCGCATCGTGGTGCGACAGTTCGCCGGTGACCCAGACGTCGGCACCGGAGCCGCGCAGCACCGAGGCACCGGCCCCGGCGGCAACCGCGATCGAACGCACCGAGGCCGGCGCCTTCGCCGGGCGCGCCACGGTCAGCGTGCGCACGCCGAAGCGGCGCTTGCAGCGCTGCAGCAGCGTGCGGAACGGCATCGCCTTGGCGAGCGTGACCATGCGCCCGAACTCGCCGTCGCCGCAGGGCCGCAGTTCCTTCGGCACGTCGCCGGCGAGCACGCATTCGACCAGCCAGTCGGCGAGGCCCGTCGACGCGGCGTCGAGCGCCGTGTGCGGCGAGTAGACGGTGATGCCGGCGGCGGCCGCGCGCAGCACCGCCTCGCGCACGCCGCCGTCGGCGACGAGGCGCTTCAGCGGCTGGAAGATCGGCGGGTGGTAGGCGACGACCAGGTCGGCGCGCGCGGCGATCGCCTCGTCGACGACCGGCAGCGTCAGGTCGACGCAGAGCAGCACGCGCGCGACCTTGCCGGGCTTCTGCTTGGCCTGCACGACGATGCCGACGTTGTCCCAGTCGGCGGCGAGTTCGAGCGGCGCGATCTCGTGCAGGATGTCGACGACTTCGGCGAGCGAGGGAGTGGCCATGGGCGTTCAGGAGGCGCCGGCGCTGATCACCACCAGGCGATCGGGGTGCAGGTGGCGTTCGGCGGCCTCGCGCACCTGCTCGGCGGTGATCGCGCGGATCAGTTCCGGGTAGCGCTGGATGTAGTCGAAGCCGAGGCCGAAACGACGGGCCCGGATGGCGTAGGCGGCGAGGTTGCTGTTCCGCTCGAGGGCGAAGACGAAGCTGCCGGTCAGGTAGTCCTTCACGTCCTGCAGCTCCTGCGCACTGACCGGCTCGCTGCGGATGCGGCGGATCTCGTCGAGGAAGCCGTCGATCGCGCGCTGCCGGTGCTCGGGGCTGGTGCCGATGTAGGCGGTGAACGTGCCCGGCTCCTCGCCCGCACTGGCGGTGATGCCGGCGCTGACCGAGTAGCAGAGGCCTTGTTCGTCGCGCAGCTTGCGCGAGCAGCGCGAGGTGAAGCCCGGGCCGGTGCCGAGCACGTGGTCCATCACCGACAGCGTGTAGAAGTCGGGGTGCGTGCGCCGGATGCCGACGTGGCCGAGGTAGACGTGCACCTGCTCGCGCGGCATCGGCAGATGCGCGTCGCGCGGGCCGTCGCCGAGGTCGACGTCGGGCGTCGCCGGATGCTTCGGCGCCTTGCCGCGGAAGTTGCGGAACGCCTTCTCGAGGCGGTCGAGCTGCTTCTCCGGGTCCTCGGGGCCGGCACTGGCGACGAAGCCGCCGGCCGGGCGGAAGGTGTCGCGGTGGAAGCCGCGCAGATCCTTCGGCTTCAGCTTCGAGACGCCCTTGGCGGTGCCGTGGCCCGGGCGCCCGAGCGGATGGTCGCCGTAGATCTCCTTGCGGAAGCGCCGCGAAGCGACCGCGCGCGGGTCGTCGTCCTCGGCCTTGATCTCGGTCAGCACCTCGGCCTGCACGCGCCGCACCTCGCGGCCGGGGAACGCCGGCTCCAGCGTCATCTCGTGCAGCAGCGCGATCGCATCCTTCGCCACCGCCGCCGGCGACAGCACCATGCCGCCGCGGTGGTTGCCTTCCATCATCGCGCCGAGTTCCTCGACCGCGGCCGACAGCTCGAGCGCGTCGCGGCGCTCGGTGCCTTCGTCGAGGCATTCGCCGACCAGGTTGGCGAGGCCCGAACGATCGGCCGGCTCGTCGCCGGGCCGGATGTCGAGCGACATCACGCAGGCGAAGGTCTGCACGCCGGGGTTGTGCACCGCCAGCAGCGTCAGCCCGGAGGGCAGCTCGCGCTCGGCGATCGACAGACGGATCGGAACGGTCATGCGCCTCTCCCCTTCTTGCCCTGCTTGCCCTTCTTGCCGGCCTTCTGCTTCTTGCCCGCTTTGGCCTTGGCGTCGGCCTCGCCCTTCTTCGCGGCCTTGGCCGCAGGCTTCCGACTGCGGGATTCGGCGCTCTCGCGCTTGCCGGCCTTCGCCGCCTTCGCCGGCTTGGCCTTCGCCTCGCCGGCCTCGGCCTCGTCGCGCTTGCCGGGCACGCCGTAGACGACGGCGATGCGGTCGAAGTCGAAGTACTTCGCCGCCGCGGCGCGCAGCTCCTGCTGCGTCAGCGAGTCGTAGGTGCCGATCACCGTCGCCAGCGTGCGGTAGCCGCCGGGCGTGCCCGCCTCGAAGCGGCCGAGCTTCATCGCCAGGTCGAGCACCGACTCGTCCTGGAACAGGAACGACGCCTTGATCTGCGCCAGGATGCGCGCGAGGTCCTTCTTGGCGACGCCTTCGCGGATCTGCGCACGGATCTCCTCGCGCACGATCGCCTCGACCTTCGCCGGCTGCACGCCATCGCGCAGCTCGCACAGCAGGAACAGGGCGCCCGGCTCCTGCCGCGTCTCGTTCATCACGTTGACGTCGGTGACCAGTTCCTCCTTCAGCACGAGGCGACGGTAGAGGCGGCTGTTCTTGCTGTTGCCGAGGTCGTGCGCGAGCACGTCGAGCGCGTAGTCGTCGCGTTCGCCCATGCGGCAGGTCGGGAAGCCGAAGCAAAGCCGCGTCACCGAGTGCGGCGTGCGCAGGGTCGCGCGGCGTTCGCCCTGCGGCGTGGGCTCGGCCAGCGGTTCGCGGCGCTCCTCGACGCGCGGGATCGGGCCGAACAGCTCGCGGATGCGCTGTGCGGTGCGCGCGCGGTCGATGTTGCCGACGACCACCAGGAAGGCGCGGTTCGGGCCGTAGTGGCGGCGGTAGTAGTCGCGCATCTGCTGCGCGCTGAGCCGCTCCAGGTCCTGGCGGTAGCCGATCACCGGATGGTGGTACGGGTGCACCTGGTAGAGCAGCGACTCGGTGGCCTGGTAGAGCGGACGCCACGGGTCGTCCTCGCCCATCGCCAGCTCCTCCAGCACGACGTTCTTCTCGCTGGCGAACTCGTGCGGGTCGAGCAGGCAGTCGCGCATGCGGCTGGCCTCGATCTCGAGCGCCGTCTCCCAGCGGTCGGCGGCCAGCGTGAAGTAGTAGGCGGTGCCGTCGTTGTCGGTGAAGGCGTTGTTGCTGCCGCCCATCTTGCTGGTCTGCAGGTCGATCTGGCCCTTCGCGAACCGCTCGGTGCCCTTGAACATCATGTGTTCGAGGAAGTGCGACACGCCGGTCTCGCCGGTGCGCTCGTCGCGCGAACCGACGCGATACCACAGCAGCGACGCGACCACGGGCAGCGGACCGCGCTCCACCAGCAGCGCCTTGAAGCCGTTGTCGAGTTCCACCACTTCGACGTCGGGCAGCATCGTCGTCTCGGTCACGATCCTTCCTCCTCGAGCATGTTGCCGTCGGCGTGCGAACGTGCGAGCGCACGCAGCGCGTCGATCTCGTGCTTCTGCACGAAGCGCCAGCCACCGGCCGACAGGCCGTGCAGGTTCAGTTCGCCGATGCGCACGCGCTTGAGCTCGATCACCGGGTAGCCGAGCTTGGCGAAGACGCGGCGGATCTCGCGGTTCTTGCCCTCGCGCAGCGTGACCTTCAGGTAGGTGCGGTCCTTGCTGTTGCGCTCGACGCGCACGTTCATGCCGGCGGTCGGACCTTCGGCGAGCCACACGCCGCCGCGCGCCTTGTCGAGGTCCTTCTGTTCGACGCGACCACGCAGCAGCACGGCGTAGAGCTTGGGCACGCCGTAGCGCGGGTGCGTCATCTCGAGCGCGAACGAGCCGTCGTTGGTCAGCAGGATCAGGCCCTCGCTGTCGAGGTCGAGCCGGCCGACGGTGAACAGGCGGCCGCGCACCTCCGGCAGGAAGTCGATGACGCGCTTCTTCTGCTCGTGCTTGGCGTTGGTGCAGACGACGCCCTTCGGCTTGTTGAACAGCACGTAGGTCGGCCGCTCCGGCTGCACGCGGGTGCCGTCGCAGCGCACGTCGTCGTTCTGCGGGTCGACGCGCGTGCCGAGCTCGGTGCACAGTTCGCCGTTCACCTCGACGCGACCGCCGGCGATGTAGCCGTCGGCGGCGCGGCGGCTGCAGACGCCGCACATCGCCAGGAAGTGGTTCAGGCGGACCTTGCCGTCCTTGGCGCCCGCCTCCGGCGCACCGGCCGGCGTGACCACCAGGCCCTGGGCGCGGCGCTTGCTCTGCCGCACCGGTCGTTTGCCCTGGAACGGGGCGCCCGCCCCCTGCTTCTTGAACGGGGCACCTGCCCCCTGCTTGCCGCCGTCGCGGACGAATCGTCGTCCGGGTGCGCGGTCTTCGTGCCGTCTGGCCATCAGCGGATTCCCGGGTCGCAGATCATGAAGTTCACGTGGTCGGCGGGCACGAGCGAGTACTTCGCCACGCAGGCGGGCACCACCGCGGTGTCGCCCATCGCCATGGGTAGCGTGCCGATCGTGCGGTCGCCGGGCCACTGCAACGTCGCCTTGCCGCTGATCACCGTGATCGTGGCGAAGCGGCCGTCGGTGGCCATCTGGATCGGCTGCCGCAGCGAGTAGCGGCGCACGCGGAAGTCCTGGGTGGCGATCAGCTGCGTGCCGCCGTCGGGCAGCTGCGTCGGCTTCACCACCGGCCGCTCGTCGTTGGCGGCGTCCGGGCGCAGCACCGAGAGCGCCTTCTGCACGTGCACGGCGCGGCCGCGGCCCCAGTCGTAGAGGCGGTAGGTCAGGTCGCTGTTCTGCTGCACCTCGAACACCACGACGTCCGGCCCGATCGCGTGCACCGTGCCGGGCGGGATGTGGACGGTGTCGCCGACCATCGGCCGGAACGCCAGCAGCAGGTCCTCGACCGCCTCGGTCGCGGCGTTGGCGACGAAGTGCTCGCGCGTCACTCCCGGCTTCAGGCCGCGCACGATGCGGGCCTCGGGGCCGGCCTGCAGGATCACGCAGCACTCGTTCTTGCCGCTGTCGCGATCGCGCTGCGCCTGCGCGTCGTCGGGGTGCACCTGCACCGACAGACCGTCGCGCGCGTCGAGGAACTTCAGCAGCAGCGGGAAGCGGCCGCCGTGCGCACGCGGCACGCCGCGGCCGACCAGGTCGTCGCCGCACTCGCGCATCAGCTGGCCGAGCGTGCGCGCGCTGTGGCGCAGGCGGCTCGAACCTTCGGCGCGGTCGTAGAGCTCCCACGTCTCGCCGATCGCCTCGCCGGCCGGCAGCTGGATGCCCATCACCTGCGCCAGCGCCTGGCCGCCCCACACCTTGGGCATGAGGATGCGTTCCACCAAGAAGGGCTCGAGCGACGGCATCAGGGCTGCAGATTCAGGCGGGGCAGGGCGGTTCGAAGCCGGCAGTTCTAACCGGGCCGCCGGCGAGGCGCCACGCAGGCGTCGCCCCGCGCGCCGGCCGCCGGACACCGCCTTGGACAAGCCGTCGGCAAAGGCGGATGCTCCCGCCCCCTCTCCCCCAGGACCCACGGCATGGCCAACTCCGACGCCTCCTCCGCCCCGCTCGACCCACGGCTGGCAGCGATCCGCAACTTCGAGGGCAAGTACCCGAAGCAGCTGTGGTGGCTGTTCCTGTCGGAGATGTGGGAGCGCTTCTGCTTCTACGGCATGCGCGGCGTGCTGACCGTCTTCATGGTCGAGCAACTGCTCATCAAGGAAGACGTCGCCAGCGAGCAGTACGGGGCGATCCAGGCGTTCATCTACGCGATGACCTTCGTCGGCGGCTTCCTCGCCGACCGCGTGCTGGGCTTCCGCCGCTCGATCGTATGGGGCGGCCTGCTGATGGCGGCGGGCAGCTTCACGATCGCGGCGGCGCCACAGCACCTCTTCTACATCGGCACGTGCTTCACGATCGTCGGCACAGGCTTCTTCAAGCCGAACATCTCTGGTGTCGTCGGACTGCTCTACCACGCAGGAGACAACCGTCGGGACGCGGGCTTCGCGCTGTTCTACTCAGGCATCAACCTCGGCGCGTTCCTCGGCGGGATCGTCTGCTTCGAGCTAGGCGACCGACTGGGCTGGGAATGGGCGTTCGCCAGCGCCGGCTTGGTCATGGTGATCGGTGTCGCAGTCTTCACGGCGACCAAACACACGCTGGGGCCGCTCGGATTCTCACCATTGATCCCCGAGGGCACGACGGCGAGTCCTCGCGCCAGGAACACCCTGCTCGGTGTCTACGCCGGCTCGCTGCTGGCGATCCCGGCGATCCTGTTGCTGGTGACCAACCCCGACTACACGAGGGCCTTCATGTTCGCCGTCGGCCCGATCGCCCTGATCTGGTTCGCGCTGGGCATGCGCGGCTGCACTCGCGAGCAGGTGAACAAGCTGATCGTCGCACTCGTCCTGATCGTCTTCTCGATCTTCTTCTGGGCGTTCTTCGAACAGGCTGGCACTTCGTTGGCCCTGGTCGCTCGCAACCACCTGCCTACCGAGAGTCTGGCCGGCATCTCGATCACCCCGAACTCGGTCAACAACAGCTCGAACTCGCTGTTCGTCATCCTGTTCAGCCCTCTGCTCGGTTTGCTGTGGCTCCGCATGGGCCGCCACGAGCCGGGCATGGTGGTGAAGTTCGCGTTCGGCTTCTTCTTCGTCGCCGCCGGCTTCTACGTGTTCTCCCGTCTCGGGTCCTACGCGGACGCCAAGGCCCTCTCGTCCTTGACGGTCTTCTCGTTCGCTTGGTTCCTGGCGACGGTCGGCGAGTTGTGCCTGTCGCCGATCGGACTGTCGGCGATGACCAAGCTCGCCCCCCAGAGAATGTTCGGGATCATCATGGGGCTGTGGTTCCTGGCGAGCGCCTACGGCCAGTACTTCGCCGGCCTGCTGAGCGCCGCCATGACGGACACCGACCCGAACGCGACCCCCATGCAGAAGCTGAACAGCTTCTGCGAGGGCTTCGGCAACCTCGCCATCTACGCAGTGGGTTTCGGCGTGGCGCTGCTCGTGCTGTCGCCGGTGCTGAAGAAGCTCGCCAGGGACCAGACCTGAGCCACAGTCAGCCGAGCGCCGCGGTGACCGTCTCGAGTGCGGCCGAACTCGCCGGATGCCGCTTCGCCGCGGCCTTGGCGCCGCGCACGACCTTGGCGACGACGCTGGGTCCCGCGGCGCGAAACGCGCCGCACGCCTGCTCGAGATCGTCAGGGCGATCCTCCGCCAGCACCTCGAGCAACAGTGCTGCCTGCTGCAGGTCCTTGACCACCTTGGTCTGCTGCACCATCGAACGGGTCTGGCTGACCAGCAGCTTGTGCAGCGCGAACGCCGCCGGCTGCGGCACCGCCACCAACACGGCGCCACCGTTGACCGCCGCCGCCGGCACCGGCTGCTGCAGCAACAGGGACAGATGCTTGATCGGCGCCGCCGCCGCACGGAAGCGCGGGATGTAGACCGGAGCCTGCTCGCGGTCCGAGCCCGGCGTCAGCAGGTCGACGCGCAGCTGCTTGCCACGCACCTTGAACGACGTCGACGGGTGATCCGGATCGAACGCAGGCACCGGCACGAAGCCCATGCGCAGGTTCTCCAAGGCGCTCGGCACGTCGGCCTCGAGCCGCGGCGTCGCCACTTCGAGGTCGAGTTCGCGACCGGCCTCCGAACGACCGGCGACGTCGATGTCCTCCGTCGTCCACGTGCCCTCGGGCCATTCCACGCCGAGCAGATCGCCGAGCAAGCGGAACGCATGGGTGCCGACCAGCACGCCGCCGAGCCGGAAGACGCCCGCGTCGGCGAGCGCCTTCAGCACGCGCGCGACCGCGTGCGTGACGCGCCGGTGTCCGGAGGCCGAGAGCATCGAGGCGAGGCGCCCGATCCGCTCCTGGTCGCCGTCCCGTTCGCGACGCCCGGTCTCGTAGGCGGCGACGATCGCGTCCACTTCCGGCGACGCCGCGCCGACGGCCACCTGCAGCTTGCCACCGCCCGGCAGGCTGTACTGGAAGTAGACGTAGGGCGTGCCCTTGACGACCTTGCGCACGAAGCTGCCGTCGAGCTGCCACCAGTGGCCACGGCCGGGGTCGGCCATCAGCAGCGCCATCAGCTCGGCGTGCATCGTCTGCGTGTCCTGGCCGAGGCGACGGATCATGGTTATACGCAGATTAGTCGGACTCTGCGTATAACTCCATCGGCCACCCGCGACGGCGAGAACCGCCCGAGCCGCAAGCGGCGGCGCCATGGGCGCCAACCGCACTCAGCTCGCCGCCGCGCTCTGCCGCGCCTTCTCGACCAGCCGCCGCGCCTGCTGCAGCGCTGCGGCATCGGCCCCGTCGCCCATCGCCATCGCGGCGAGTTCCTTCTCGACGTCGGCGCCCGCCAGCAGCCGCACCGACGAACGCGTGCGCTCGTCGCCGCCGTCCTTGCCGACGACCATCGGCACCACCGACTTGTTGACCAGGAAGTGGTGCGTCGCGAACGCCGCCACCGGCGCCAGGTGCGTGACGATGACGACCTGATGGTGGCGCGCGACCTCGTGCAGCTTCTTGCCGACGGCGAGGCCGAGGCGGCCGCCGATCTCGGCGTCGATCTCGTCGAACACCAGCAGCGGCACGCGATCCTGGTCGGCGAGCGACTTCTTGACCGCCAGCACGATGCGCGCGAGCTCGCCGCCGGACGCGGTGTCGCGCATCGAGTGGAACGGCTCGCCGGGGTTGATGCGCACCTCGAGGTCGACCGGCACCGGCCCGTGCTCGGTCGCCGTCGCCAGCAGTTCGTCGGCGGCGAACTCGTCCGCCATCGCCACGCGCACCTCGGTGTGCGGCATGCCGAGGTCCTTCAGTTCGGCGCCGATCGCCTTGCAGAACGGCCCCGCCGCCTTGCTGCGCGCGCGCAACAGCTTGCGGCCCGCGGCGGCGGCGGCGTCGGTGGCGGCGCGCAGCTCGGCCGCCAGCGCCTCGGGATCGCTGTCGCGGCCCTCGGCGGCGGCGAGCTCGGCGGTCACCTTGGCGAGGTTCGCACGCAGATCGGCCTCGGTGGGACCGAAGCGCTTCAACGCGCCGTGGATCTCGTCGATGCGTTCCTGCACCTGCTGCAGGCGCGCCGGGTCGAGGTCGAGCCGCGCCTGCCCCGACTGCAGCTGCCGGCACACGTCGGCGACGAGGTCGTCGATCTGCGCCAGCTGCTCGGCGGCGGGCTCGAGGCGGCGATCGATCGCCGCCGCCTCCTGCACCGAACGCAGCGCGCGCGCGACCTGCTCGGCGACGTTGTCCTCGCCGTCCTGCAGCACGGAGAGCCCTTCGTCGAGCCGCTGCCGCATCGCGTCGAGGTTGCTGAGCACCTGGTGCTCCTGCTCGAGCTCCGACAGCTCGCCGTCGCGCAGCTGCAGCTCGCTCATCGCCTGGTGCTGGAAGCGCAGGAACTCGAGCCGCTGGCGCCGCTCGCGTTCGCCGTCGGCGAGTTCGCGCAAGCGCGTCGCGATGCCGCGCGCCTTCGCCAGCGCCGCCGCGAACTCCGTGCGCAGCGGCGCGCAGCCGGCGAACGCGTCGAGCGTCTCGCACTGCGTCTCGGCCCGCATCAGCGCGCGCGAGTCGCCCTGGCCGTGGATCTCGAGCAGCATCGCGCCGACTTCGCGCAGCGCCGACAACGTCGCCGGCCGGCCGCCGATGCGCACGCGCGTGCGGCCCTGGCGATCGACGATGCGCGTCACCAGCAGCAGGTCGTCCTCGACGACGCCGCCGCACAGCTCGTGCACGAGCTTCTGGATGGTCGCGCTGCGTTCGCCCTTGCCGAGCCGGAACTCGCCGTCGACCTGCAGTTCGTCCTGGCCGTGGCGCACCAGCGAGCCGGGCACCTTCTCACCGCGCAGCAGCTTCAGGGCGGTGATCAGCAGCGATTTGCCGCCGCCGGTCTCGCCGGAGACCACGGTCAGGCCTTCGGCCAGCCGCAACTCGGCGCGCTCCAGCAGCGCGATGTTCTGGATGTGTAAGGTGTGGAGCATGGGAGGAGACCCGAAAGGATGCCTAACATCCGCGATGGATGCCAGCCCGCCTGTCAGTGTCTGCTCGCGGCTCCGCGGTCGCAGCGAAGTACGAAATCCGGTCGCGCCGGACTCGGCTCGCCCGCGACCGGGCGCGCCTCGGCGGTCGGCGCCGACCGCGCCGTCAGTCGCGCGGCTTGCCGACCAGCACGCGCGCGCGGCCCTGCATCGGCAGCGTCTCCTCGGCGACGTCGAGGCCGAGCTGCTGGCCGAGCTCGGCCAGGTGCCGCATCCACGGCTTGTAGCTCATGCCGTTGTCGGAGCAGCACGGCACGATCGCGAACGGCCGCCGATGCTTCGCCGCATACTCGACGATGACCCGCGTGGCGCCGTCGGGATGCATGCCGACCAGCAGGTCACAACCGCACGGCTCGTCGAGCGTGAACAGGCGCTGCGCGTACTGCACGTCGTCGTGCTTCCAGCGCTTGTCGAACGTCAGCACGTCGAGCCCGCGCGCGGTCAGCGCCGCGTTCAGCTTGCCCTGGCCGCCGGCGATGTCGAAGGCGTGGCGACAGCCCGGGAAATGGCGCGTCACCAGGTCGGCGAACAGTTCGAAGCGGCGCTTGTCGGCCATGGCCAAACCGTTCCCCTGCGTCCCTCAGTAGTGGAACGCCAGGTAGTAGACGATCACGCCGGTGACCGACACGTAGAGCCAGATCGGCGTCGTCACCTTCGCCCACTTCTTGTGCTGCGCCCGACGGTCCTTCAGGCCGAGGTAGAGCGTGCGCAGGATCAGCGGCACCTGCACGACGGCGAGCACGATGTGCGAGATCAGCAGCGTGAAGTAGACCGGCCGGATCCAGCCCTCGTGGGTGAACTTCTTCTGCGGCACCGTGAAGTGGTAGACGAGGTAGCAGACCAGGAAGGCGGCCGAGAAGCCGACGGCGACGAAGATCAGCTTCTTGTGCAGCTCGACGTTGCCGCGCTTGATGGCGACGAGACTGGCGCACAGGAAGACGAACGCGAGCGAGTTGAGCAGCGCGTCGACGTGGACCAGCACCTGGAAGTCGAACTTGGCGAGCATGGGTTCCTCAGACGGCGTCGCGCGCGCTGCGGCGCGTGACCACGAACGTGCCGAGCGCGAACGTCGCGACGGCGAACAGCGCGGTGCCGAGCAGGCAGACCGCGAACGACGGGACGCCGGCGACCTCGCCCTGCAGCGCATGCCGCAGCGCGCCGACGCCGTAGGTCATCGGATTGACGTGGCGCACCCAGGCCAGCAGCCAGTGCGAGTCCTGCATCGGGAAGAAGGCGCCCGACAGCAGCAGCATCGGCATCAGGAACACCATCATGATGCCGTGGTAGCCGGCGGTGCTGTCCATGACCCACGCGAGCGCGAAGCCGAGGCCGGTGACGGCGATCGACAGCAGCGCCAACACGCCGAGGCCGAGCAGTACGCGGTCGAACTCGAGCGGCACACCGGCGAGTGGCGCCAGCAGCAGGAACAGCACGGCGAGCCCCATGCCGAGCGACGCGCCGCCGAGGATCTTGCCGAGCGCGATCGCGCTGCGCGGCACCGGCGACACCAGCACGCCCTGCAGGAACCCTTCCTTGCGGTCCTCGATGACGGTGATCGTCGAGAAGATCGCGGTGAACAGCGTGATCATCGCCAGCGTGCCGACGAAGAAGTACTGCCCGTAGTCCATGCCCCCCGGCTTGAACGAGCCGTGCAGCGCACCGCTGAACAGCAGCCAGAAGATCACCGGCTGCAGCAGCGAACCGGTGAGACGCGAGCGATCGCGCAGGAAGCGCACGATCTCGCGATGCCACAACGCGAGCACGGCCTTCACGACTTCCTCCGCCGGCCTTTCTTCGGCGCCGGATCCGGTTCGGTGACGACGAAGCGCTTGCCGGTGCGAGCCAGGAACACGTCCTGCAGCGACGGATGCGCCAGCGACAGCCGCAGCACGCGCGCGCCGAAGCGCTGCACGATCGCCGGCACCAGCTCGTGCACGCGCTCGCCGTCGAGGCGCAAGGCACCCTCGAGCACGCGCGCGGTGACGCCGAGATCGCGCTGCAGTTCGTTCGCCAGCGCCGCCGGATCGGCCGCCTCGAGGTCCAGCACCTGGCCGCCGACCTCGCGCATCAGTGCGACCGGCGCACCGGACGCGACGATCCTGCCCTGGTCGAGCAGCGTCAGGCGATCGGCTTCGGCCGCTTCGTCCATCAGGTGCGTGGTGAACACGACGGTCAGCCCGGGAATCGCCCGCAGCACCGCCCACAGGTCGCGGCGCGCCGCCGGATCGAGGCCGGTGCTGGCTTCGTCGAGCAGCACCAGCTCCGGCCGGCCGAGCAGGCACTTGGCGATCTCGACGCGGCGACGCAGCCCGCCCGACAGTTCGCCGACCTGGTCGCCGGCGCGGTCGGCGAGGTTGGCGGCCGCGAGCATCTCGTCGCAGCGCGTGCGCAGCGCCGCCCCGCCGAGCCCGAGCAGCAGCCCGCCGTAGTGCAGGTTCTCGCGCACGGTCAACTTCTTGTCGACGGCGGGCGACTGGAAGACGACGCCGAGCTTGCGGCGGATCGCCGCCGCCTCGCGCGCGAGGTCGAGGCCGAGCACCGACACGCGACCCTGCTGCAGCGGCACCAGGGTCGACAGCAGCTTGAACAGCGTCGACTTGCCGGAGCCGTTCGGTCCCAGGAAGCCGTGCTTCTCGCCCTTCTGGATCGCGAACGACACGCCGTCGAGCGCCCGCCGCTCGCCGTAGGCGAAGACGAGGCCGTCGGCGGCGATCGCCGCACCGGCCGCGGGCGCCTTGGAATCGGGAGCTTGGTTCACTTGCGCCACCACACCATCGCGACGAACAGCAGCGGCAGGTAGACGATCGACACCACGAACGTCATCCGCATCGCCTCGTCGCGTCGCGTCAGCGCGGCGAAGGCGGTCGGCACGAAGAACAACAGGTTCAGCAACAGCGCGGCCGCGGCGTACTGCGCCTCGGCCATCTGCGTGAAGTACGGGACGAACGACGCGAGCGCGAGCCCCGCCATGTAGATCAGCATCGTGATCGCCGTGCGATGCCCGGTCGGATCGAGCGTCGGCAGCATGCGCATGCCGGCGCGCGCGTAGTCCTCGCGGTAGCGCCACGCGATCGCCAGGAAGTGCGGGATCTGCCAGCAGAACAGGATCGCGAACAGCACCGCCTGGGGCATCGCCAGATGGCCGAGCACCGCGGCGTGGCCGACGACCGGCGGCAGCGCCCCGGGGATCGCGCCGACCAGCGTGTTCAGCGGCGTGCGCACCTTCATCGGCGTGTAGACCAGCACGTAGCTGAGCACGATCACCGCGCACAGCCCGGCGGCGGTCCAGTTCCAGGAGCCGACGAGGCGCACACCGTCGCCGCCGAGCGGCGACGAACCGACGAGCACGCACAGGACGCCGAGCGTCGAGGCGACGAGGCCGAAGCCGAGCACCTCGCGCGGCGACAAGCGGCCGGTCGGCAGCGGCCGCCCCTGCGTGCGCTTCATCAGAGGGTCGAGTTCGCGCTCGCGGTACATGTTCAGCGCCGCGGCGCCGATCGCCGCCAGGAAGTTGCCCAGCGTCGTCGCCAGCAGCAGGTCGAACGGCGGATGCGGGTTCACGCGGCGCGACGGCCACGCCATGTAGGCGCCGGCGACGACGGCGAAGACCGCCAACCCCGACAGCCGTGGCTTGCCGAGCTCCCAGTAGGCGCGCAGCTTGCCGCCCGGCGATGCGGGCACCGCGGTCATCGCTGCCCGTCCTCGACGCCCGTCGCGCCGCCGGCCCGGCGCGTGCTGCGGAAGACGTGCGCGGCGAGCGTCGCCAGCAGCACCGTCAGCGCCGCGCCGATGACGACGTGCATCGAGATGGTGAACGCGACCCCGAGGTTGTCGACGTTGTCCTCGCTCTTGCCCTTCGGGTTGCGCACCGCGAGCACGACGAAGCCGAGCGCGATCTGCGTCATCAGCAGCGTGACGATCCAGCGCGACAACGTGCGGATGCCGGGCGCCTCCCCGAGCTTGCCGACGGCGATCGCGGTGGCGATCGTCGCCACGAAGAACACCACCAGCGCGTGCCCGGCGTGCGTCCAGATGGCGTGGCCGCTGTTGGCGTGGCGCCCGATCGCGCCGAGCACCGTCTGCACGACCATCAGCACGACGGCGGCGACCGCGATGCGGCGGCCGGTGCCGGGTGCCACGCCCGGCAGCGGCACGGTCGCGCGGTAGCGGTCGGTCAGCTGGTAGGCGAGCAACGCGAACGTCGCGAACACCAGCTGCGCGAGCGTGCCGTGCGTCACCGACGTGAGCACGGGCGTGTTCTTCAGCACGCCGACCCCGCCGATGATGCCCTGCGCCAGGATCAGGCAACCGCCGATCCAAGCGGTGGCGAGCGCACGCTTGGCGACGCGACCGGCGAAGCCGAGCTGCAGCCACAACGCGAGTGCCAGCGCCAGCAGGCCGGTGGTCGCCGCCGCGAGGCGATGGAAGTGCTCGAGGAAGCCGGCGACCGTCGTGTAGCTGGTCTCCGGCATCACCTGGCCGTTCGACAGCGGCCAGTCCGGATACGCCATGCCGGAGCCGGTGCTCGTGGTCAGGGCGCCCTTCAGCACGGTCGCGGCCATCGCCACCATGACGCCGACCGCCAGGCGGAACGGGCCGCGCAGCGACGGAGCGGCGGGCGAGGGCGAAGCGGTCGTCGAAGTCATGGCCGGGGGAACCCCGGAGAATGCCCCCTCGGCCGCTGATTTTCAGCACCGCTGCCGCCAGCGGACGCCGCGCATCCAGCGGCGTCGACGCGGCGAACCACGCGGGTTCAGCGCTGCATGCGGGACGGCCGACGGCCCTTGTCGCCGTCGAAGGCCTCCCACATCGGCCGCTCGCTGTCGCGCAGGCCGCGCGCATCGACCGTGCGATCGAGCGCTTGCTCCGGCGCCGTGCGCGCCATCGCCAGCAGGTTCTCGACCTCGGTGTCCTTGCCCTTGCTCAGCTGCGAGGCGGACTCGAGGTAGCTGATCGCCGCCTGCGGCTCGCCCATGCGCAGGAGGCAGATGCCGAGGTTGCGGTGCGCGGCGCGCGTCGCGTGCGGCGGCACGCCCTCGCCCGGCGCCAGCGACAGCTCGGACATCGCGCGCTGCCACAGGCGCTGCTCCATCAGCTTCTCGCCGCGGTAGAGGTGCGACAGGATCGCCGTGTCGAGCTGCTCCTTCAGCGTCTCGAACTCGGTGACCTCGATCCACGGCGTGTTCTGGAACGTGTTGCGGATCACGCCCGTGATGTTCAGCCGCTGGTACGCGCGCAACTCGTACAGCTGCTCGAGACCTGGGTGCGACTTGCTGAGGAACAGCATGCCGAACACGTCGTTGTACGACGTCTCCCGCCAGATCGGCTGCTCGTCGCCCCACGCGTAGAAGTTGGCGAAGTCCGTCGGCGTGAACTTGGTGAAGAACGGATTCGACACCTTGCCGAGCGAGGCGAACTGCACGGTGAACGTGACCTTGACGTTCTTGTACGCATCGGGGTCCTGGCGGACCTGCGTCAGCGTGGTCTTCACGGCAGTGCCGAATTCACGATCCTGCGCAGGGAGCGCCGCGACACCGAGCAGGAACGAAACGAACAACGCAGTCTTCATGGCTGTTCCGAAGGGATGAGTTTCGAGAAGTCCGCGGTCACTCGGTGATCCGCTCCATCAACTTGCGCAGAGCCTGGTCCATCAGTTCGTCCGGAACGTCGTCGCCCGACATCGCCAGCTCCCGCAGTCGTCGGATGCGCTCGGCCTTGGTCAGGCTGCCATCCATCAGTTCTTCGACGATGCGTTCGACGGCCTCGGACGTGAGTTTCGACACGGTGCGGAACCAGGGTGCGTGGAATGCCCGCCCGAGCGATCGGGACGTGCACCCTCGCTATCGGCCCGCGACCCGCCCGCGCTTGACGGAGATCGTGCACGAGCTGCGAACCGCGGCGCGCTCGCCGCGACGCGCCGTCGTGATCCAGCCGGCGACGTCGACCACTCACACACACCCTAAGGCGGCGCCCCGGCGTTCGCCGAACCGATGCAGAACTCGACGACTCCACACCGGACTGCCGATGCATTCGACGCTCGCCCGCGGCACCGCCGCGATTCTCGCCACCTTCGCCGCTGCGGCGCTGGCTCCGAACTCCTCGGCACAGACCGTGCTGCTCAACGAAGTGCGCGCCGACGCCGGCGGCCGCTGGATCGAGCTGCACAACCGCGGCGCGCAGACGGTCGACCTGTCGCAGTGGACGATCTACTACGCGTCGCTGACGCCGAACATGCCGCAGACGTACTGGTGGCCGTTCCCGCTCGGCACGACGCTGGCACCGAACGGCTACCTGCGCGTGCACTGGTTCCAGGCGACGCCCGCGGGCGGCGCCGCACCCGGCGACCTCTGGACCGGCAACACGCCGTGGAACTTCCTGTGGGGACTCGGCGGCGAACAGCTGCACGGCCAGCGCGGCGCGCTCGGCCTGCTGCGTTCGCAGGACCCGGCGCTGATGAGTTCGCCGAACGTCGTCGAGGACTGGCTGGTGTGGGGCCAGACCGGCTTCTCGCGCGAGTTCATGGCGACCGGTGCCGGCGTGTGGAGCGAAGGCCGTTTCGCACCCGCGATCCCCGCCGGCCAGAGCCTCGCGCGCGACGTCGCCCTCGTCGACTCGGTGGCGTTCGAGGACCAGGCGTGGCACCTCGACACCACACCGACGCCGCTCGCGACCAACCAGACCGGCGCCGTCGTCCAAGCCTATGGTTCGCCTTGCACGCTTCCCGGCAACCACCTGCTCGGCGGGCCGCTGCTCGGCACCTCGAGCCCGCCGCTGCTCGGCAACGCGCAGTTCGCGCTCACCGTCGAGAACACGACCGGCCTGTTCGGCGAGTTCGTGCTGGTCGGCTTCAGCACCGGTGCCGGCCCGGCGAACGCGCCGTCGATCCTGCCGCCGTTCGCCGGCAACGGCTGCTCGCAGGCGATCGACGCCACCGGCCTGATCACCACCTGGCTGCTGCCCGCACAGATCGTCAGCACCACGGTGCCGCTGTCGCTGCAGGGCGTGCCCAGCTCGGCGATCGGCTGCGAACTGCACGCGCAGGCCATGGTGCTCGACCTCGTCGTCGGCGCCTATCCGCCTTACCAGGGCGTGACCAACGCGCTGCGGCTCGTGGTCGGTCAGTGATCCGGGGGCAGTGATCCGGGGGCAGTGAGCCGCGCTCAGGCTTCGTCGGCGCCGCGGCCGCGTTCCTTCGCCCAGCGCCGCCGCAGTCGCTCCGGCGCTTCGCCCTTCTGCCACATCATCGCGATCGCGGTGGTGCCCCACTCGCGCAGGTCGAGATCGAGGTCGTCGTCGAAGTCGTCGGCGTCGAGCACGCCGGCTTCGAAGTGGAACACCACGCAACCGCCGCGCGCCACGCGCGACAGCAGCTTGCGGGCCCGCGCCAGCGACTTGACCGGGTCCTCGGCGACCATCGCGTAGGGCGGATCGAGGAAGATCACGTCGGGCGCCACCTCGGCGTCGGTCGACGCGTCGGCGTCCTCTTCGTGCCCGGTCGCGCCGAACAGCGCCGCGGTCATCGGCGGCGGCTCCCAGGCGTCGACACGCTGCACGACCGCGCGCTCGACCGCGTCGGGGCCGAGCATCTGCAGGTTGCCCTTCAGCACGTCGATGGCGCGGCCGTTCTTCTCGACGAACAGCACACGCGCCGCCCCGCGCGACAGCGCCTCGATGCCGGAAGCGCCGGTGCCGGCGAACAGATCCCACACGACCGCGCCGGGGATCTGCTCCTGCAGGATGTTGAACAGGGCTTCGCGGACCTGCCCGAGCAGCGGCCGCGTGCCGAGGCCCTTCACCGAACGCAGGACGCGACCGCCGTAGTCGCCACCGATGATCTTCAAGCTCATGGACGCGAACGCATGGTCGCCGACTGCCGCGGCCGAGGCAACGAAGCGTTCCGATCGTCGCGACAAGGCTGCCGCCGCCGGAGCCCGCCGACCGCGGCCTCCGGATCGCGGCGCACCGAGCACGCCCCTTCGCGCCGGCCGGCCGCCGGGTATGGTCTTCGCCCCCGCATGCCTCCCTTGCTCGACCGCCTCGGCCGCCCGCTGCGCAACCTGCGCCTGTCGGTGACCGACCGCTGCAACCTGCGGTGCCAGTACTGCATGCCCGAGGAGGAGTACGTCTGGCTGCCGAAGGCCGACGTGCTGCGCTTCGAGGAGACGATGCGGCTGGTCTCCGTGTTCGTCGGCCTCGGCGTCGACAAGGTGCGGCTGACCGGCGGCGAACCGCTGCTGCGCGCCGACCTGCCGGTGCTGGTGCGCATGCTGGCGGACCACCCCGGCATCCGCGACCTGGCACTGACCAGCAACGGCGTGCTGCTGCGCGAACACGCCGCGGCGCTGCGTGCGGCCGGCCTGCACCGGCTGACGGTCAGCCTCGACACGCTCGAGCGCGAGACGTTCCGCCTGCTGTCGCGGCGCGACGACCTGCCGCGCGTGCTCGACGGGATCGCCGCCGCCGCCGAGGCCGGCTTCACCGAACTGAAGCTCGACACGGTCGTCATCGCCGGCGTCAACGACGGCGAGCTGCCGGCGCTGCTCGAGTTCGCGCGCGGCCATCGCGCCGAGCTGCGCTTCATCGAGTACATGGACGTCGGCGGCGCCACGCACTGGCGGCTCGACCGCGTCGTCTCGCGCGCCGCGATGCTCGCCAGCCTGCAGCGCGCCTACGGGCCGATCCGCGAACTGCCGCGCACCGACAGCGCACCGGCGGATCGCTTCGTGCTGCCCGACGGCACCACGTTCGGCATCATCAGCTCGGTGACGCAGCCGTTCTGCCGCACCTGCGACCGCGCGCGCCTGACCGCCGACGGCATGTTCTACACGTGCCTCTACGCGCGCACCGGCACCGACCTGCGCGCCCCCCTGCGCGGCGGCGCCGACGACGAGGCGCTGCGCACGCTGCTGCAGACGACGTGGAGCGGCCGCAGCGATCGCGGCGCCGAGGAACGCGCGGCCCTGCCCGACCGCCAGCCGCTGGCGCCGGCGTCGACGCTGCGCACCGACCCGCACCTCGAGATGCACACCCGCGGCGGCTGAACGGCCGGGCGCGGATCAGCCAGCGACTTCCTCGGCGTGACGACGCAGCCGTTCGGCCAGCGTGTGGCAGGCCATGACGAACAGCACGACCGCCATCGCCGGGAAGAACCAGCTGTGCCAGACGCCGAGCACGATCTGCTCGTTGCCCTGCCGCAACATCGCGCCCCACGACGCCAGCGAGCCGCGCGGGCCGATGCCGAGGAACGACAAGGTCGATTCGGCGACGACCGCGGCGGCCAGACAGAACGCGGCGGTGACGCCGACCTGGCTGCCGACCTGCGGCAGCAGGTGGCGCGTCAGGATGCGCCACTCCGACTGACCGAGGCCGCGCGCGACCAGCACGAAGTCGCGTTCGCGCAGGCTCAGCACCGCACCGCGCACGATGCGCGCGAAGCTGGTCCAGAACATCGCCGCCATCACCAGCACGCACCAGTGGCGCGAGTTGCCGAGGAACGCCGCCGCGAACAGCAGGAACAGCAGCGTCGGGAAGCACAGGAACAGCTCGATCGTGCGCAGCACGAGCACTTCGACGACGCCGCGGCGGTAGCCGGCCCAGGCGCCGAGCAGCGTGCCGACCAGCATGCCGAGCAGCACCGCGGGCAACGCCAGTTCGGCGACGGTCGAGGCGCCGTGCACGACGCGCGCCAGCACGTCGCGGCCGGTGTCGTCGTTGCCGAACGGGTGCGCGAGGCACGGGCCGAGGCGATAGCGCAGCGGGTCGACCTCGTTCGGCCCGTACGGCCACGGCGGCATCCACGCGAAGTCGTCGGCGTCGCTCGGCAACTGGGCCCACCACTGCTTCCACGACAGATCGCCGGGGCCGACCGGAGCCGCCCCCACGAGGTCGGCGAACGCCGGGAACGACCAGGCACCACCGACGCGCGCGACCAGCGGCACGTCGTTGGCGAGCAGCGGCGCGAACAGGCCGGCGAACAGCATCGCGGCGACGAACCATGCCGAGACGCCGCGCCACCACGCTGGCGCCACGGCCACGGCGGGCCCTGCAGCCGCCGGCGTCGGCGCGTTCGTGGTCGGCGAGGGTGCGGCGGCGGAGCTCATGGCTGCAGACGGACACGCGCGTCGACGGCGCGATGCAGGACGTCGGACAACAGCAGCGACAGCAGCGTGACGACCGAACCGATGACGACCAGCGCCATCAGCAGCGGCTGATCCTGCTGCATCACCGCCTGGTAGGCGAGGTGGCCGAAGCCGTCGAGCGCGAACATGTTCTCGACCACGATCGAGCCGCTGACCAGCATCGGCAGCAGGCTGCCGGCGAGCGTCGCGACCGGCGCGCAACCGTGGCGCAGCAGGCGCCACGCGACCACTTCGCGCTCGACGCCGAGCGCGCGCAGGTTCTGCACGAACGGCGCCCGCGCCGTCGTCGCCACCGAGTCGCGCACGAAGCGCACGACCAGCACCAGCGGCCCGAGCGACATCACCACGACCGGCAGCACGAGGTGCCAGGCGAAGTCGAGGATCTGCCACGGCAGCGTCCACGTCTCGGCGCCGGGCGAGCGCAGGCCGTTGGCGGGGAACCACGGCAACCAGACGACGCTGAAGGCGAGCGTCAGCAGCGTCGCCAGCAGGAACTCCGGCACGCCGGCGCCGACCAGCAGCAGCGCCGAGCCGATGCGATCGCGACGGCCGCCGGCGCGGAAACCGAGCCACGCGCCGAGCGCGGTGCCGCCGAGCACCGCCACCAGCAGCGACAGGCCGCCGAGCCACAGCGTCACCGGCAGCGCCTTGCCGAGCCGCCGCCACAGTGCCGCGTCGTCGCCGCCCGGGCCGGCGAAGCGCAGCGTCGCGGCGTTGCCGAGCCACGCGAGGTAGCGATCGAGCAGCGGCAGGCTCCGGTGCGTGACCGGGTCGACCATGCCGTACTGGATGCGCAGCCGCAGCAGCGCCGCCTCCCGCGACGAACGATCGCCGTAGGCCTCGGTGGCGACGGAGCGTTCGAGTTCGACGTCGGCGCGGTCGATCGGCGCCTGATCCAGCACGACGAAGGTGACGAAGGTGATGCCGACCAGCGTCACCAGCACCCACAACAGACGGATCAGCAGCCAGCGCCGCATGCTTCAGCGCCCCAGGATCACCGCGAGGATCGCCTCGCGTGTGTCCATCCAGCAGACCAGCGGGTCGCTGCCGCGTTCGTACTCGAGCGTCAGGATCGGCAGGCCGAGCGTGTTGCCGACCCAGGAACCGAGCGAGCCCGGCGTCGGCGGGATGTGGCGCGAGTCCTTCACGCGGTAGCGCGAGCGCTGCGCGAACAGCTCCGCTTCGTCGAGTGCGGGCCCGTCGAAGTTGATGAAGTGGTCGCCGCGCCAGGCGTGCGCGACGATCACCAGGTGCGGCCGTTCGTCGAGGATCAGGTCGTGCAGCGCCTTCGCTTCGGGCTGGTCGAGCGGCGTGCGCCCGAAGTTGGGGCCGGCGAGGAAGTTCTTCGCCGGGTAGTTGCGGTTCAGGTCGATGCCGCGCGCATTGCCGCGCGTGTCGGCGACCGCACCGTCGGGATTGACGTCCTCGAGGATCGTCAGCGTCACCTCGCTGGTCGCACCCGGCACGTCGAGGAACGCGTACGGCAGCTCCTGCGTCGCGATCTTGCCCTCGCGCTCGTCGCCGTGGATGCCACCGATCCACAGCACGCGCCGCGGCCCGTGCCCGACGCGGGTCAGCCGCAGCGGCCGCCCTTCGACGCTGCGGCCGATCGCCTGCCACTCGGCGCGCCAGCGCGGCGCCGTCGCCTCCGCCGGCTGCGGCTCGGCTCGGCGCTTCTGTTCCAGCGAATGGAAGTTCACGCAGGAACCGAGCAGGAACAGCAACGAGAACGACCGCCACATGGCGAACGACCATAGCGAACGTGCGCGCCGTCGCCATGGCATCGGCGCGAGCCGCGATCGCCGCGACGGAATCGTCCCAGGCCGGGTTTCTGCGGTTTTCCGTTGGCCAGATCGGCGGGAACGTCGCCTTCGGCCTGCCAGATCCCTTCTCCGTCCGTGGCCCTCCCCGCCGCGGCGTCTTCCCGCCAAGAACATGTCCCCCGCGATCCAGATCCGCTCCCTCCTCGTCCTCGCCGCCGCCTGCTCGGCGGCCGCCGCCCAGAGCATCATGAGCCAGCAGCACGAAGTCGTGCTGGCGGTCGGTGACACGGTCGCCAACGCACCCGGCATCACGATCAGCGGCGCCAGTGGCATCGACGCCCCGGTGATCGACCAGAACGGCACGCTGCTGTTCCGCGCCCGCCTGCTGGGCGCCGTCTCCGCCACCGACGATCGCGCCTACTTCCTCGGCCGCGGCAAGGGCGACGTGCGGATGATCGTGCGCGCCGGCGACCAGGCCCCGGGCCTGCCCGCCGGCATCCTGCTGCGCACCGCGACCTTGACCGGCATCAACGGCTCGCCGCGCATCAGCCCGTTCGGCGAGATCGTGCTGTTCCAGAGCGCGCTCCACGACCCGGTGAACCCGGCCAACACGCCGACGACGGCCGACTCGGCGTTCTTCTGGGGCCAGCCCAGCGGCCTGACGGTGCTCGCGCGCGAAGGCGACCCGGTGCCGTTCCCCTCGCTGCCGGGCACGACCTGGGGCGCGATGACGGCATCGCTGCAGAGCACCGGCATCAACGCCGCCGGCCAGGCCCTGTTCTCGACGACGCTGGTCGGCGGCACGGTGACGACCGCCAACGACGGCGTGGTCGTCATGGGCGTGCCGGGCAATCTGACCATCGTCTCGCGCGAAGGCGACGTGTGGCCCGACGGCTCCGTCGTGATGCCGATCTCCGGCGCCACGCAGCTGTCGTTCATCACCCAGATCAACTCGCAGGGCTACGTGCTCCGTGACGTGCGCTTCTCGACGACCCTCGGCACCGCCACCTTGGCGAACGACCGCGCGCTGTCGACCTGGATCGCCGGCAACGAGCTGATCGTGGTCCGCGAAGGCGATCCGGCGCCCGGCCTCGTGCCCGGCGTGGTCTTCGGCAACACCGCGAACACCTGGACCCCCGACACCGGCAACTGCACGCTGACCAACAGCGGCAAGACGGCCTTCCTCGGCAACCTGATCGGCGGCGACACGGTGATCGGCACCAACGACCGCGCGCTCTACCACGGCGACTTCAACGGCCTGAGCCTGGTCATGCGCCGCAACGACCCGTGCCCGGGCCTCACCAACGGGGAGACGTTCGGCAACACCGGCAACAGCAGCGTGACCTGCAACGAGACCGACGTCGCCTTCATCAACTTCCTGCTCGGTCCGTCGGTGACCACGGCGAACGACAGCAGCATCTGGGTCGGCAATGCGGGCAACCTGCAGATGGTGGCGCGCGAAGGGGATCTCGTGCCGACGAGCGTGCTGCCGGCCGGCGTCAACGGCCCGTGGGCGTTCGGCCAGATCAACACCGGCACCAACAGCCCGCTGCTGAACCAGCGCGGCGACGTCATCTTCCAGGCGGAGGTTGTCGACCCGACCGCCCCGGCGACGTTCAAGCGCGTGTGGCTGACGTGGAACACGCTGTTCGGCCTGCGCCTGCTGCTCGACGCCGGCGACACGTTCACGACGGGCATCGGCACCAACACCTGGTCGGTCGTCAGCTCGCAGGCCGGCTTCAACAGCGGCGACGGCAGCCAGCCGCACTTCAACAACGCCGGCGACTTCGCCGTGCGTCCGAACCTCGACGGCCCGCTGGTCGGCGCGGTGATCCGCACGCACGTCGGCTCGCTGTTCGCCCAGCCGGCCTCGATCGACACCGCCGTCGGTGGCAGCCAGAGCTTCACCTTCGACTGCGGTGCGGCGCGCGCGTTCAACATCTACGCGCTGCTCGGCACCAGCTCGGGCTCGCGCCCCGGCTTCGCGTCGCCGTTCGGCCCGCAGATCGTGCCGCTGAACGTCGATCCGTGGCTGCAGCTGTCGCTCGACCTGGCGAACACGTCGGTCTACACGAACACGCTGTCGCTGCTCGACGCCAACGGCCGCGGCACGGCGAGCTTCAACTTCCCGGCGCTGCCGGTGTTCGCCGGCACCGACCTGCACCACGCGGTCGTGGCGCTCGACTTCAGCCTGAACAGCACGTTCGTGACCGAGCCGGTCGCGGTGCGCCTGTTCTGATCGGCTGAGCAAGTTCGCGAGCGACCTGCGGGCCAGTGGCGACGAGCCGCTGGCCCGCGTCGTTTCCGGCGGGCGCGGGCTCGCAGGTTCAGATGCCGAAGCGGCAGGGATCGTCGGGGTCGATCACGAACGTCGGGAAGCCGGTGATCCACGCCGAGCCGGTGATCTCCGGCACGATCGCCGGGAACTTGCCGACCTTCGTCTCGCGCAGCACACGGCCGGTGAACTCGGTCGCCAGCACGCTCTGCGAACGGAACGGTTCGCCGACGGCCAGTTCGCCCTTGGCGTGCAGCACCGCGAGCTTCGCCGAGGTGCCGGTGCCGCACGGCGAGCGGTCGTAGGCCGCCCCCGGGCACAACGTCAGCGCGCGCGCGCCCGCCGGCTCGCCGTCGAGCGGCACGAACAGCTTCACATGGTCGACGATCTCGTCGTCGTTGCGCTCGGGATGGCGCCCGCGCACGCCTTCGCGCACCAGCGCCTCGCGCACGGCGATCGCCGCCTGCATCAGCACCGGCAGGTGCGTCTTCTCGACCGCGAGCCCCATCTGGTCGGCTTCGACGAACGCGAACCAGTTGCCGCCGTAGGCGATGTCGGCGGCGACCTTGCCGAAGCCGTGCACCGGCACGATCACGCGCTGCGCGAACAGGAACGACGGCACGTTGGTGATCGTCACCGCGCGCACCTTGCCGCCCTGCACGGCGACGCGGCAGGTGACCGCACCGGCCGGCGTGTCGAGCACAACCTCGGTCTCGGGCTCCTGCGCCTTCACCATGCCGGTCGCCACCGCCACGGTCGCGACGCCGATGGCTCCGTGGCCGCACATGCCGAGGTAGCCGGCGTCGTTCGCGAACACCACGCCGAGGTGCGCGCCCGGTGTGCACGGCGGCAGCAGGTAGGCGAGCACGATCGCGTCGTGGCCGCGCGGCTCCAGCACCAGCGCCCGCCGCAGCTCGTCGTGCTCGCGCTGCAGCAGCGCGCGCTTCTCGGCCATCGTCGCTCCGGCGATCGGCGGCAGGCCGCCGGTGACGATGCGGGTCGGTTCGCCGGCGGTGTGGGAATCGACGGCCTGGATCACGCGCGCGAACTGCAGCATGCGCGGATCATGCCGGACGAGCATGCGGCGGACGAGCGAGCGGACGGCGGCGACGTTCGCAAAGCCGGAGGCGCCGTGCTTCCATCGCCGCCATGGCGGACAGCTTCTCCTTCGTCGTCCATCCCGAACGGCTCGCGATCTGCCGGTTGCCGGCCGACGCGGCGATCCCCGACTGGGCACGCGGCGGCTTCGTCACCATCTCGCGCACGGCCGCCGAGCTGTCGATCGTCTGCGCCCAGGCCCACGTGCCCGCGGGCGTGCAGCAGGAGCGCGACAAGGTCGCGTTCGGCATCGCCGGCGTCGTGCCGATGACGACGATCGGCGTGCTGGCGTCGCTGTGCGGCGCACTCGCCGCGGTGCAGGTGCCGGTGTTCGTGGTGTCGACCTACGACACCGACTACCTGCTGGTGGGCGCGGCGAAGTTCGCGGCAGCGCGCACGGCATTGGCCGGACTCGGCCACCGGATCGTGGGCGAGCAGCCGGCGTGAGCCGTCGGCCGCGCCAGAGCGGCGCGGATCAGCGCACGCGCGGCAGGCGCCAGCCGGCGATCAGATCCTTCTCCTGCGGCGAGTGGATCTCGACCAGGTCGATGGCGCGCTGGCGCAGTTCGAAGTCGGTCTCGAACGTGCGCGCCGCCGCCGTCACCTTGGTGATCGTGTCCGCCGGCGTCGCGATCGCGCCTGCGGCCACTGCCGCCGCCAGCTGCGCGTCGATGTCCACCTGCCGCAGTTCCTCCGGCAGGGCCGCATCGCCGAGGAAGATCGGCGCCGCACCGAGCGCGAAGTCGCCGGGCACCAGCACGACGATCTTGCCGGACAGGCCGGCGTTGACGCGTTCGGCCGTCTGCGCGCCGACGTAGAGCACCGGCTCCTTGACCTGGCGCGGCTTCAGCAGCGACGGGTCGGTCGACAGCACCAGCAGCCAGCCGTCGGTCACCCACGGCTGGTCGGCGCGGTAGCGGTGCTGGTAGGGCGTCTCGAGCGTGAAGCGTTCGGCGTGGTGCAGCGCCAGCTGCACGCGCGGCCGCGGCTTCGGCTGCTGGGCCACGGCCGCAGGCGCTGCGGCGGGCACCGCCGGCGACGTCGAGGCGGCCGGCTTCTGGTTCAGCACGGTCACGGCGACGACGACGGCCGCGGCGACGGTGGCGACGGCGAGGCCCAGCATGCGGCCGCGCGACGACGAGCGAGTGGACGGAGAAAGGTTGTTCATGGGAGCACCGTTCACTTGCGGGTCAGTTCGATGTCGTCCATGCCGAGGCGCCCCTGCGCCGAACCGTGGGCCGGACCGAAGTTGAAGATCACCTTGCGCGCACGCGCGAGATCGAGCGTGCTGCCGTTGTTCAGGAAGTCCGTGAGCCGGATCTTGATGGTCTCGTACTCGCTGTTCCAGCCCGCACCGGTGCCGCACGTGGTGCGCTGGTACGGCTCTTCGATGCCGCCGCCGTAGGCGCCGAAGTTCACGGTGCCGCGATTGCCGGCTTCGTCCTCGATCGACACCGAGAACGTCAGGTCGCCGAGCACCGCCGTGGTCAGCGGGTGGCGCGTGGCCTGCGCCGCGCGGAACGACAGGAAGCCGTAGTCGCGGAAGTTCGGCCGGCCCGGCGCCGTGGCGAGGTCGTAGGTCAGCGCGAAGTTGCCGCTGCCGTCGTAACCGAACACGCACGCCGAAGCCTCGCTGCGCTGGGCGCCCGCTTCGTCGTAGGTGAAGCCGTTGAACGGATCGTTGACGTTGTTGCTGAAGTCGGCGTTGGCGTCGTCGCAGCGGCCCTCGACGAACGACTGCACGCCGATCGCCACCGTCGCCCCCGACGTCGCCACGTTCGGCGCTGCCGCCGACTGGCTCTGGAAGTTGTCGATGACGTACTTGTCGGCAGGATCGTCGGTGAACGTCATGTTGACGACGACGCCCGTGCCGGTCGGCGCACCAACCGGTCGGAACGACTCGAACTGGCGCCACAGGTAGTCGCGCGACGGCACGTCGCCCTTGATGTGGTGGCTGATCAGCGCCAGCAGATACCCGCGCATCAGGTTGTGCGTGGTGGTGCGGCCGATCAGGCTCGGGCCAGCGGCCACCGAGCTGCCGCCGCCGTCGTGCAGGTCGCCGTGGCCGACACCGTAGAGCGAGATGGTCTGCCGCTTGTTCGTGGCGCGCTCGTGGATGCCGTACCAGAACACCTGCGGCGCGTCGGCGCAGCCGTAGACGTCGTCGTCGGCCTGCGCGACCCACAGGTGGTAGTTGGCGTTGTGCGGGTGCGAACCGTTGCCGGCGCCACCGAGCGTCGGCGCGGCACCGCTCCAGCCACCGAAGTCGACCGGCGCCATGCTGGAGACCAGCTTGATGTCGGAGATCGAGTAGTTCGTCGGCGTGAAGGAGTTGTTGAACAGGCGGTCGTAGGCGCGCGCGACGCCGTCGCCACCGCGGCTGTGGCCGATCCAGACGATCGTGTCGCCGTCGATGCGGCCGTTCAGCACGCCGCCGCCGATCGTCGCCTGGTTGCCCAGGATGTAGTCGGTGTTGGTCAGCGTCGTCAGCGCCGCGGTGTGGCTGCCCGGCACCGTGTCGCACTGGTGGCTCATCACGACGTAGCCGTACGACGCGATGTGGTAGCCGATGTGGTTGTACCAGCTGAAGTCGTGGCCGTTGCCGTGGCTGACCACGACCAGCGGCAGTTGGCCGAGCGAGGCGATGTTCGTCGGGAAGTAGGTGAACTGGCCGAGGAAGCTGCCGCCGGTGTACTGGATGCGCGTGACCGCGTACGGCCCTTGGCCGGTCGCCGTCGCCGTGCCGCCGCGCGCGAGGTCGCGGCAGACGTAGAAGCCGGCTTCGTCGCCGTAGCCGTCGATCATGTCGCTGTCGGCGTCGAACACGCCGTCGCGGTCGAAGTCGATGACGACGTCGTAGCCGATGCCGATGCGCGGGTCGCCGCTCGCCGGCGCCTCACTCGGCCACGGCAGCGTGCCGGTGTCGAGCTGGAAGGTGTTCTGCGTGATGGAGGTCGCGCCCGTCGGGAACGTGACGAGCTGTGCTGCACCGCGCACGTCGACCAGCGCCGGGTTGGCGTCCCACTGCGCCGCCGTCTTCTTCGCCGTCACGTAGACGTCGGCGGTCTTGCCGGCGACGTAGGTGAAGCGGGTGTCGATGCCGAGGTGCACCGGCGACTGCTTGTTGATCGCTGCGACGTGCTCGAAGAACGGCGCCGTCGCCAGCGGCCGGCCGGCGAGCTGCGGCCGCGCGACCATCGTCAGCGAGGCGCCGTTCGAAACCGTCAGGCCACTCGGCGCGTTCGGGTCGAGCACGACCGCCGCGAAGTAGCCGGTGACCGCGTGCAGCACTTCGTTGTGCGGCACCGCCAGCGGGAACGACAGCGTGCCGCTCGCGGGCACGAGGCCCAGCGGCACGATCGCGAGGCCCGGCGTCAGGCCGAGCGGCACCGTCACGCCGAGCACCGAGGTCGGGCCGGGCGAGCTGTCGAACAGGAGCAGCGCCGGCAGGCCGGCACCGGCGTTGAGATCGACGGCGACCGAAGCGCCGAGCGGGCGCGTGACCGCCGGCAGACCGTCCAGCGTGAGCGTCTGCGCCGCGGCTTCGGCCACGGCGAACGCGACGACCAGCGCGGACGCAGCGAGAGTTTGGATTCGAGTCACGGGAGCATCCTGGGGGCCGCGTCGATTCGCCGACGCGGCAAAGGGGTCACTGGTAGGTGTAGGGACGGGTCACCGAGCAGCCGCCCGGCGTGGTGATGACGACGGTCGCCGGGCCGGAGACGCCAGGCGGGGTCGTGCAGAGAACGACCGTGGCGGACGCCGAGCTCACGTTCGCCGGGTTGCCGTTGAACGTCACCGTCGTACCTGGCGCGAAGCCGGTGCCGGTGGCGAGCCAGGTCTGACCGCCCGCCGCGGGGCCGCTGTTGAACGGGGTCGTGGTGACCACCGGCGTCGGGTTGAACGCGAACGTCGCCTGGGCGCCGTCCGGGTTGACGACGCGGACCTGGGAGCCGCACGGCACACCGGCCGGCATCGCGAAGGTCACCTGCGTCTTGGTCAGCGTGATCGGGGTCACCGGGATGTTGCCGGCCAGCACCGTGGCGAACAGGGAGAAGTTGTTGCCGTTGACGGTGATCGTGCCACCGACCGCGGCCGAGTTCGGCGTCACGCCGCTGATCGTCGGCGCCGGCGCCAGGCTGAACTGCGCGCCGATCGCATTCGTCAGTTCGATCACCGACGGATTCAGCGGCTGGCTCGCCATGACCGCCTGGAACGTCAGCGGCAGCGTCAGCGGGATGCCGGGCGGCACCGCCAGCGTGTAGGGCGCGGTCGAACTGCCGATGTCGATCGGCAGCACCAGCGGGAAGCACGCGTTGCCGAACGGCGTCGGCGTCACCGTCGCGCCGTCGGCGATGCCGACCGTCAGGCACAGCACGAACGGCGCCGACGACACGCCGGGAGGCGTCGCCACGCCGATCGTGAACGGGTCGGCGACCGCGAGCTGCGCCACACGGAAGAAGCCGCCGGCGTTGCCGTTGATCGTCAGCAGGTCGTAGGGGCCGCCGCTGCCGACGAGCACGTTGCCGGTGTAGCAGGCGTTCGGCAGCTGGAACGACGTCCAGCTCCACGACCGGATCTCGGCGAACTGGTTGGTCATGCCCGAGCGCGTCGACGAGGTGAAGCCGACCCAGGCCTGGCCGTTGATCAGGCCGAGCCCGCCGGTGTTGCCACCGCTGAGCTGCGTGCCGCCGGTCTCGAAGCTGAACGGCGTCGTCAGCACCGGCGTGACCAGGTTGTCGAGGAACACGGTCAGCGTGCCGGGCTGGCCGACGCCGGGCACGTAGCGCACGCGCAGCTTGCGCTGGGTGCCGTTGCTCATGTCGATGGCCGGCGTCACGCGGCCGATCGACACGCCTTCGTTCTCGCTGTTCCCGAGCGCGCCGACGGTGTGGATGCTGAGCTCGTTGGCGCTGGTGTCGCTGGTCCAGACGTCCTGCGTGGCGTCCATCTCGATGGCGATGCTGTTCGGGATCGGCTGCGTGTTGCTGCCGAAGCCGTAGCCGATGCCCCACGAGCCGCCGCCAAGGGTCGTCGCCCCGGTCTGCGCACCCTGGATCACGAACGCGAGACCCTCGGGCGCCGACGACATGACGAAGTCGAACGTCGTCTCGAAGCCCTGCGCGACCGGCAACGGCGTCGTGCGCCACACGCTGCCCGTCTGCGACGCCGCGTTGTTGGTGATGCGCAGGTTGTTGCCCGACTGCACGGCCGAGCCGTTCAGCGTCAGCCCGGTGGTGTTGGCGAACGAGGGGTAGTCGAAGGTCTGCGCGACCGCGACGGTGCCGAGGGAGAAGGCGGCGATGCCGCGGACGAAGCAATGCGCTCGGGTCACGAGGGGCTCCTGGAACGTGTGGCGTCGCCGCGCGAACGCGCGGCGATGGCCGGATGCGAGGCGGCGCACCATACACGAACCGGCGCGGCGCACAGTCCCCCCAGATCTCCCGACCCGTCGGCGCCTCGCCGGCGCTCACTTCGCGCGTTCGTACTTCGCCTGGAAGCTCTCGTACGGCGGTGCGGTATCGACGATGGTGTGGGCGTTCGCCGAGCGCGCAGCACCATCGGGCCCGAACTGCATCAGCATGCGCTGCACCATCACCTTGCCCATGTACTGGCCGTTCGAGGTGCTCAGCAGCTGGCCGTCGGCGGTCCAGCGGCCGTCCATGGACATGATTTCGCCCATGTTGCTGAGGTAGACGGCGAACAGGCTCTTCCGCTTGGGCTCGTAGGCCCAGAACACCTCGCCGACGTACTTCCCGGGCATTCCTTCCGCCACGCCCTCGGTGTGCCCGTGGAACAGCACGCCCCCGTAGGCCGCGCGGAAGCGGTCGGTGCCGGTGATCGTGATCGGCGGCATGCCGGGCGCGATCACCATCTGGCCCTGGGTCCGGTAGTCGCCCGCACTCTTCGTCAGGCGGGCGAGGTCGGCATGCGGCACGGCGCCGTTGAAGGCCGGGCTGTCGAAGTTGCCGGCGAAGCCGTCGCCGCCGCGGCGGAAGCTGCCGGCGACCATCGCCAGCGACGGCCCCTGCGGCAGCAGCAGTTCGACGGTGTGGCTCAGCGTGTCGCCCTTGACGGCGAACACCATGCGCTGCGCGTAGGCCATGCCACCCTGTTCGTGCAGCGAGAACGACGTCGCCGCGCCGCCGGCGACGGCGATCGTGTGCAGCGCGGCCTCGCCGGCGCTGCTGACGTGCAGGTGCACGAAGCGCTGCTGCTCGCGATCCCAGCCGAGATAGCCGTGCATGACGACCGGCACCGGGATGCCCGCGAACTCGATGCGGAAGTCCTCGCGCACGAAGTGGCCGTCGAGCGCCCACTGGTAGGTGCCGATGCCCTTCCACTTGGTGACGACGTTGCCGGGCTCGGTCATCGTGCCTTCGCCCTGCCAGTTGCCGACGAACGCGGCGAGCTGCTGCAGTTCTGCCGCCGGCTTCGGCGGCTCCTGGGCGGGGACGAGGGTGGCGAAGGCGAGGACGGCGAACGGCACGCAGCGCGAGTTCATGGTGGCTCCTTGGATCGGGCGACCATCAGACGCGCGGCAGCGGCCCGCTTCGACAGGCGGGCGACCTTTCGTGATCAGGGGTAGCCGACCACGCCTTCCATGGCGTCCGACATCACCGCGCCGAACGGATTGCCGGCGCCGACGTCGAGCACGATCGCCTGGTTGTAGAAGCGAACCCCGACCAGCGAAGGCTGGTCAGGAATCGGCAGCTGCCACTTGGCCTTGCCGCCTTGCCCGACGATGCCCAGCACTGCGTCCGGGCTGATCGCCAGCGAGCAGCCGGGCATGCCGAGGAACCCGAGGTCCACCGGGGTAGGCAGGCGCTGGAAGCTCATGCCGAGGACGGCGATGTCGTTCGGGAGGTCGAACAACGTCACCTTCAGGGGGCGGCCGATGCGCGGCGTGTCGTAGGGCACCAGACGGGTCGCCGGGCGGCTTCCTGCGCAGCCGGGCACGATGCCGACGTAGATGCAGGTCGAGCCGACGCGCGCGGTGAAGTCCCTGTTGTCGCTACTTGCGAGGTCGAGATAGGAAGTCCCCGGCTCGAGGGTCGGCACCGCGTCCCCAGGGCCCGCTGGCGAAAGGTTGACGATCCGACCGTCGGATCGACGCGCGGCGAAGACCGTGGAGCTCGCCAGCTCCACGACGTAGACGCCCCAGGGATTGGGGAAGGTCGTTCCATCGCTCCACTCGACGGCTCCGTCGTCGCGCAGGCCGGTCCAGGAGATGCCCTGCACGAAGGACAGGCCGGCACTCGCAGGGAAGCGCATGCCGTTGGTGAACTGTCCGAAGTAGAGCAGCGCACCGTCGGAGCGCACGAGCGAGGATCCCGTGAACCGCGCTTCGACCGACACGTAACTCAGGCCGGCTGGCAAGGGCGGCACATCGCACTGCCCATGACTATTGGTCCCGAACGCGACCGCCTCGCCATCGGAGCGCAGTGCGATGCCGTGCTGCCAGCCGGTATCCGCCTCCGAGTAGACGACACCCGGCGGCAACGCCGGCAGCTGGGGGGCGGTGCTGAATCCCCACACGGCGATCTGCCCGTCGGATCGCAAGGCGACAGGAGCCCCGCCACCACCCACTTTCGTGTAGACGACACCGGGCGGCAGCGGCGGAATGCTGTAGCCCTCGACCTGCCCATCGGCGCGCAGCACGAGCGGGTAACCCGGGCAGGCCACCCCAGCGAACCGATCGCCAGGCACGACGGTGGAGTTGCCCCGCGAGGGGTGCACAGACGGACCCAATCCCCAAATGCTCACCGTCCCGTTCGACCAGAGTGCAACCCCGTGCCGATCGCCGACCGCAAGATCGACGAGGGTCGTGCCAGGCGGCGTCGCGGGAACTTCCAGATTGGATTGGAAGGGCGACTGGACACCCCACGCCACCAGCTGCCCGTCCGAGCGCCATGCGACGCTCCAGCCGATCCCTGCCTCGCACTTCAGATAGCTGACACCCGCGGGCAAGGCCGGCACGGCACCCTGACCCGAGAGGTTGCTTCCCCACGTGGCGATCGATCCATCCGACCGGACCGCGAGCATGTGGTCGTAGCCACAGGCCAGATCGGTGTAGACGACGCCCGCTGGCAGCGGCGGGACGTTGCATTGCCCATCGGTGTTGTCACCCCAGGCGAACACGGTCCCCGCGTTCGTCAGCATGGCGGCGTATTACTCGTTGGACGCGACCTTCGCGGCCACGACACCAGCAGGCAGAGGGGGAACCGTTTGCAGGCCGAACTGGCCATTGCCGATGGCGACCACCACGCCGTCGCTCCGCAGCAGGAGGCGATGTAGGTGTCCCGAGGCGATCTGCGTGTAGCTCACGCCGGACGGCAACTGCGGGATCGCCCACGTCGCAGAACCCCAACTGGCAACCGTCCCGTCCGGGCGGATCCCATAGCTCTGAAAATCCGCCAGACCGACGCCGGTGAAAGCCACGGCAGGCACGCGGCACTGGCCGGAGTTGTCTGGCCCCCAGATGAACAGGCGACCGTCGGAGCGGAGAAGGGCGACGTGATCGTAGTTCGCGTCCACGTCGACGATCGGCAACAGGTAGGCGTCCGTGTCCAGGTATCGCCGTCCCCACTGGCGGATCCCGTAGTGGTCGACCGAAGGCGGTAGAGGCACCTGGGCCGAAAGCGCGCCGGCGAGCAGCGACACCGCGGTGACGAGCCACGCCAGAGCCCACGACGGCATGCGAGCGGCGAGGGCGACGACAGGGCAGTTGCCGGCGGCTGCGACGGGCCGCCGGGACGGGCAGGAGGGCATTGGCACGACCACCACAGAGCAAGGCCTGGGCCAGCGCGCGCCCGCCGACCAGCAGAGTACCAAGGCACGGGCCACAGCTGTCGAAGCGATCGTCACGGCCGACCACGAGGTACCCCGCTGGCGGCGCATCGAGGTGACACATGGCTACGCCGCCGGAACGTTCCCCTTCGAGCCCAGCGATTGCGTTGAGCCAGAACCAGCAGGCGGCATACTCCCCGCCCCCACGATGGCATCGCCCGACCTCTGGACCTGGATCACGATCCCCGCGATCGGCGGCCTGATCGGCTGGAGCACCAACTGGCTCGCCGTGAAGATGATCTTCCGGCCGATCAAGAAGCGCCGCATCCTCGGCCTGTTCCCCGTGCAGGGCCTGATCGGCCGCCGCCAGCCGGAGCTGGCCAAGGCGATCGGCCGCGTCGTCGGCAACCACCTGGTCGAGCACAAGGACGTCGTCAAGAGCCTCAACAAGCTCGACTTCGGCGGCATCCTCGGCGGCCTGCTCGACAAGGGCCTGGCGCCGAAGATCCAGGAACTGCGCGGCCTGCCGCTGATCGGCGGCTTCCTGACCGAGGAGCGCGTGCAGAGCCTGAAGCAGTCGATCGTCGACAGCGTCATGACCCACAAGGAGCAGGTCCTCGACGAGGTCGAGAAGGGCCTTGCCAAGGGCCTCGACGTGCCGGGCCTGGTCGAGAAGAAGGTCGCCAGCTTCGCCATCGAGAAGCTCGAGGCGCTGATCCTCGACGTCGCCAGCAAGGAACTGCGCGCGATCGAGGTGCTCGGGGGCGTGCTCGGCGTGCTGATCGGCGCGATGCAGGTCGGCTTCCTCTACGTTCGATCCTGATCGTTTGGCGCTCCTGATCGCGCCCTGTGCGGTTACGCACACCCGGTCTCCCGACTAGATCCCAACCCATGAAGGCCAGCACCTTCGCACTCCCCTGGTTGGCCCTGCTCGCGGCCCTGCCCGCGCAGCAGCTGGCGGACGTCGCCTATCCCGAGCGCGACATCCTGTCGCCGTTCCGCACGCCGAAGGACGTCTACGCCCCGCCAGACGAACTGTTCCGGCTGCTGCGGCTGATGCAGTCGCGCGCCGACAGCGGCAAGTACGCGAAGACCTACGACCACACCGGCCGCGAGATGGTCGACGACGACGTCTGGCGCGACGCGTTCCGCCAGGTGTTCGTGCTCGGCCTCGATGCCGGCTACCTGGCGCAGATCATCCGCCTGCAGGCGCACGCGCCGGATCGCATGACGGCGTTCTACGCCGGCTTCTACGTGACCAATCCCGGCAACGCGATCGAGCTGATCGAGCACATCGCCGGCGAACCGGACCGCAACATCCGCCAGGCCATGTTCCCGCGCGCGGTCGAGTACCTGCGCAAGAACCTCGGCCGACGGTTCGGCGACCTGACCAGCGACCAGAAGATCGAACTGCAGAAGTCGATGCCCGTGCTCGGCAGCCCGGAAGCGAAGGCGCGCGGCATCACGCGCGCACCGCACGACAGCGACGCACTGCACGGCATGCGCGTGGTGCCGTTCCTGCAGCTGCTCGACGTCGACGACCCGATCGACCAGGCGCAGGCGGCGTGGTTCCTCAACGAGGTGTTCCAGATCCGCATGGACCTGGCGCTGGCCTGGCTCGAGCCGTCGCTGCCGCGCCTGCACCAGCTGCTCGACTCGCCGAGCAAGCAGGTGCGCGAGCAGGTGATCACGCTGCTGACGACGATCGGCCCGAAGGACCTACGCCGCGCCCCGACCGACGCGCGCGACCTGCACGCGTGGGCGAACGAAGCCGCGCGCGGCCTGTTCGCACCGATCCGCAACATCAACGACGCCATCGTGCAGATCCACCCGAGCCCCGAGCGCGACGCGCTGGTGGCGGCGGCGATCAAGGCGCTGGAGAACTCGTCGATCGGCGACCCGTTCGTCGGCCAGGGCCAGGACGGCCAGTGGATCCGCGGCTTCCGCGTCGCCACCGTGCCCGACGAGCTGAAGCCGCTGGCGATCCCGGCCGAGGCGATCATCACGACGATCAACGGCACCGCGACGCCGAACGCGAAGGTGCTGATCGACACCGTGCGCACGCAGTACGAGAAGATGAAGCGCGGGCCGCGGCGCTTCCTGGTCGAGTACGTGCTGAAGGGCAAGACGCACGCGGTCGAGTTCCGCGTGATGTGAGCTCGCCGCGCCCACAGGGGCGATGCATTGGGCGCGAGCGCCGCGGACTGCGGTCCAGCGCGCGCCGCAGCCGATGAAGGGGCGCCGATGCGACGCACCGACGAAGCCGAACAAGACGCCCGCCTGCTGGCCCGCGCCCTCGCCACGCTGCAGAAGATCGACGGCGGGGCGACGTTCGCCGAGCTGTGCACGGCACTCGGCTGCGCCGAGGTCCCGGGCGGCGACCGCGACCAGCGCATCGCCGACGGCAGCGCGCGGCGCGATCGCGAGCGTCTGCGGCGCGTGCTGCAGCGCGCCGAGCACGAAGGCATCGTCGCGCGCGACGGCGAACGGCTGCGGCTCGCACTCGCCTGACGCGGCGAGGCCGAGCCGCGCCAACTCAGCCCTTCAGTTCGCCGCAGTCGGCGATGACGACGTCGGCCGACGTCTGGCCGCTGCGCGAGCCGGCGGCCTCCATCTTCTTCACCACGTCCATGCCTTCGGTCACCTTGCCGAACACGACGTGCTTGCCGTCGAGCCAGTCGGTGACGATCGTCGTAATGAAGAACTGCGAGCCGTTGGTGCCGGGGCCGGCGTTCGCCATCGACAGCAGGCCGGGCGTCGTGTGCTTCAGCTTGAAGTTCTCGTCCTCGAACTTGTTGCCGTAGATCGACTCGCCGCCGGTGCCGTTGCCGCGGGTGAAGTCGCCGCCCTGGCACATGAACTGCTGGATCACGCGGTGGAAGCGCGAGCCCTTGTAGTGCAGCGGCTTGCCCTGCTTGCCCATGCCCTTCTCGCCGGTGCAGAGCGCGCGGAAGTTCTCGGCCGTCTTGGGGACGACGTCGGCGAACAGTTCGAAGACGATGCGACCGGCAGCCTTGTCGCCGATGGTGATGTCGAAGAAGACGCGTGGGTTGGCCATTTGGGCGCGTGTGTTACCCGATGGCGCGCGCGCGGTCGACGTTCGGCTCGGGGAGAACGGTGGCGGTGCGCGGTCGTCGGGCCTCGCTATCCTGCGGCGATGCTGCGTCGCCTCGAGATCGGCTTGCTCGTCGTGGGCTTCGCCACGTTGTGGCTGCTGCGCGGCGAACTGCCAGCTCCGATGGTCGGCGATGCGGTCACCAGCCAGGCAGAGGAAGCGCCCACGATCCCGGTCGCATCCGACGCGCTGCACCGAACCACTGCGAGCACGCCGCCGACACCCAACCCGCCCGGCGCCGATCAGCGCGAGCGGGCCACGACGACCGCCGCGCGCCATGGACCGCCCCAGGACACCGTGACCGTGCGCCTCGTCGGCCTGCACGCCGACGCGCCGTGGACGACGAAGCTGGAGATGCAGGCAGGAGTCTTCCACCCACGCCGCCCGGTCGTCTGGCAGAAGCTGGAGCAGGACGTGCACGGCGACACGGCCACCTACGTGTTCGACACTGCCGGCGGCGAGGTGAAGCAGGGCACGGTGTGGCTGCGCGATCCGCTGTACGCGGCGCTCGATCACCGCTTCGAACTCGCAGGCGACGAACCGATCTCCATCCAGGTGCGCCCGCGCTGCATTCTGCGTGGCCGCGTCGTCGACGAACGCGGCCAGCCGCTGGCGAACCTCCATGTCTCGGTCCACATGCCGCAGTGCCCGACCTGTTCCAGCCACAGCCTGGATGGGGCGACCACGGAAGCCGACGGCACTTTCGAACTGCAGGCACCTCCCGCCTCGGAACTGCTCGTCGTCGCGGCGGAGCCCCGCGACGCCCTTCTGCTCCGCAGCCGACGGCGCCTCGCTGCGGCCAGCTCCTCCCCGACGACCGTGGAGAAGCCGCAGCGGTTGCCTGCCAGTGCGACAGTGCATGCTCGAATCGGCCGCACGACACTGCCCGACCTGGTCATGGTGCACGCCGCGGTCGTTCACGGCGACGTTTGCTGGTCGAACCGCGAACCACCAAAGCACGCGTACCTCCGCCTGCGCGCCCCCGCGGCATCGACCCTCGGGCCAGCGCATCCCGAGGCGATGCAATTGCTGGCGAACGGCAGCGTGATCGACGGCCGCGCAACCACGACTCGTGCCGATGGCCACTTCCGCATGTCGCTGCCCGAGACGTCCATCGACGATCTCCAAGTCGAATTGATCCTCGTCGACGACTACGCGATCGAGCCGCCGCTGGTGGCGCACCCGAAGATCGGCGAGCCGTTGCGATTCGTGGTCCCTCGGCCAGTGACGGTGCGCTGCCTGCTGCGTGGACAAGACGTCGAGCCCGACACGATCGAGTTCGCCGGCAAGGAAGCCGCCCGCGCCCCAGCCGGGCAGCGCTTCACATTCCTGCCCGTTCGGCCGATGCGGCTACGCGGCACCTTCGGCGCATGGCAGAGCGCATGGCTCGACGTCGGCCCGGAAGACGGCGGCAAGGTGCTCGACCTCGATCTCGTCGACGAACGCTGTGCGCTGCGTCTGCTGTATCCGCAGAAGAACGAAATCCGTCGCGCCCGGGTCGCGTGGCGCGCGGCGAACGGCACCGGCGGCGAGCAGCTCGTCCTCGCTCCGCACCGGAGCTACTACCTGTCGCTGTTCCTGCCGGCCGGCCGCTATCAGCTCGTCGTCACGCCGGAGTCGGAGGACGGGCATGCGCTGCACCTGCCGACCACGCACGACGTCGAACTCGGCCCGACCCCGGGCGAACTCACGATCGCCATCGCCAAGGGCGGAACGCTGCGCATCACGGCCAAAAACTCGCTCGGCTTCCAGCCCGCGGGCACGGCGACGCTGATCGCGCCGGACGGTCGCACACGGACGAGTCCCTTCCGCGCCATGACGGAACCGTCGGGCTACCCCGGTGCGGCGGGAGAACTGCTGCCGGATGCGCCCAACGAGAGCGCCACGCCGCTGCCAGAAGGCGACTACGAGCTGCTGCTCGAGTTCCAGGGTGCGGCGCCGCGCCGCGAGCGCGTGCGAATCAAGGCCGGCGAGACGACGCGCGTCGATGTTCGCCTGCCATGAGTGCGGCACGCGATCGCGGCGACCGGGGCATGTTCGCTGGCTCGGCGAGCTCGTCGCGTGGAGCCGGTGACCCGGCGTTCGCAGCGGAGCTATCCTGTGGCGATGCGTCGGCGCTTCGCAATGGGCTTGCTCGTCGTGGGCTTCGCCACGGTGTGGATCGCCCTCGATTGCGAGCAGGAATCCCCGCTGCCACTCGACCCTTCGAGTGAGTTGGCGCAGCAGGTGACCCCCACCTTGGCCAGCGCCACCACGACCACCGCCGCAGGGCCCGACACGGTGGAGACGATGCCGCCGCGCTTCCTCGCGCCGACTCCGACCGCAGCCACCAAGAGCCCTGCAGCAGCGACAGCACAGGCCCAAGTCGTCGTCGAGCTACGCGGCCTGCATCCGGCTGTGCCGTGGACCGCACCTCTGGTGGCAGAGGTGCAGCAGCTGTTCCTCGACGACCTCAAGCGGCGAACGAAACAGAGGCTCGAAGCGCGCGTGGAGAACGGACGCGCGACGTTCTCGTTGGCCGATTCCATGCACCGGAGCGACCGCTTCATCGTCACGGCCCAGGATCCGAGCTACAGGTCGATCGATCGCCTCTACTTCCCCAGCCAGCGCCACGTCGTGATCGACGTCGAACCGATCGCCAGCCTGCATGGGCGCGTCGTCGACGACACCGGCAAGCCCTTGCACCGGACACGCGTCTTCGCCTTCTCCTTGGAAAGCCCAGGGAGCGAACGCCATGCGTTGGACTCCGCCCTTCCCGACTGGCGCGGCCGATTCGAACTGCACGTGCCCCCGAACACCGAGATGCTCGTCATGGCCATCCCGGTGCAAATCATGCTCGAGGCGGGCGAGACCTGGGACTACGTGCCCGACCTGGCGCTGCTCGGTCACACGCCGAACGTGGTGAAGGCACGCAGCTCCCTCAGCAGTCCGGCCACGACACCCGATCTCGTGCTCGCCAAGCCGTCCCTGCTTCGCGGCGTCGTTCGCACACCCGAGGGTCGCCCGTGGCCCTACGGCCACGTTCGCATGCGGGCCGAGAACGCCACCAACCTCGTGTTCACGCCCGATCGCGTCGCCCAACTGCTCCCCGACGGCCGCGTCCTCAACTGCCTGCAGGTCCCCACCGACGAGAACGGGGAGTTCACGCTGCCAGCGCCGCACGGACCCCTCGACGGCATCGAGCTCGTCGTCACGACGAACGAATCCATGCGCGTGGTGCAACCGCTGGTCGTGCGTCCCTCGTCCGCGACCGAGATCGTGACCCTCGAACTGCCTTTGCCGACGCGCCTTCGTGCGAAGGTCGGCGGAACCCTGTTGCAGGTGACCGAGCTGCAGTTCGAAGGACGCGACCCCGAACTCGTGCCGCACCTGCAGTGGGTCGACGTCGTCGCGAATGCTCGCACCCGCGTTCGCCTGATGCACTCCAGCGTGGCGAGCCAGTGGCACGACCTGGGGCCGGCGGACGGAGGGCGAACGATCGATCTCGAGTTGTCCGCAGAACACCAGGACCTACCGGGGGTTCTGCTGCGCTTTGGCGAAGGAACGTCCGTCACGCAAGCCCGCGTGCAGTGGCGCGCGGCCGATGGCTCGTGCGGAGAAGTTCGTGGTCATGCGCAATCCGACAACTCCATCCCGGTTCGACTGCCGGCCGGCCGCTACCGCTTGACCGTGCACTGCGACCAGCACGGCCCGGTCCTGCCGAGCGAGCACGACGTCGAAGTGACCGCGACGACTGCAGAGCTGTTCGTTCCGCTGGTCCCCGGCGGCCGCTTCTTCGTCTGTGCCGTCGACAGCCGCGGCAGGCACGGATCCGGCAAGGTCACGGTGAAGGATGCACGGGGTGCAGACGTGACCGGAACGTTTCGCCACCGACATTCCGCGCAAGTGGGAGGCATCGGCCAGCTGCTGCCGGGCGGCCCGAACGATCTCGTGGTTCCGTTGCCCGTCGGCGACTACGAGCTGCTGCTCGAGTTCGACGACATCGCCCCGATCCGCGAACGCGTGCGCATCACGGCGGGCGGCGACGCCCGCGTCGACGTTCGCTTGCCATGAACACGGAGTAGCAACGCGGAGCACTCGTTATCCTGCGCCCATGCGTCGCTGGCTGCCATTCGTCGTTCTCGCCATCGCCGCCACTCCCGCGTGCCGCGGCACCGACGCCACGAACACGCAGGACCCCGCCACGACCGCCGCGAACGCCACCACGCCGCAGCTGCGTGTTCGCCTGAGCGGTCTGCACGCCGACATGCCGTGGACCGAGCCGCTGGCGCTCTACCTGCAAGGCGGCGACGGGCAGGCGCGGCGCTCGCTGTTCCTGATGGCGCAGGTGCAGGACGGCGTCGCCCGGTTCGCGCTGCCCGACTGGACCAGCGAACTGGCGGCGACCGGGCGCATCGAGGCCGAGGACGGCAACTACCTGCCGATGCGCTGGGCGCTGCCGCAGCCGCTCGATCCGCGGCGCGAACTGCTGGCCTCCGTCCAGGTCGCCGCCGTGCTGACCGGCCGCGTCGTCGACGGGAACGGCGCGCCGGTGCCAGCCACGCGCATCGCCGTGTTCGCCGAGCAGGACGGTGCGCCGACCGATCGCGAGATCGCACACGTCAACACGTGCCCCGACGGCAGCTGGCGCATCGCAGTGCCGGCCGCACCGTCGGTCTACGTGGTGGCAGCGGCGATGCAGGCGGCCCCGCGGCGCCGCCATCCGGCGGGCGAAGAAGTCGCCGACGACGGCCAGATGCGCAGCGACCTGCTGCCGGCGGGTGCGAGCACGGTGGCCGTGGTGGCTAAGACGACGCCGGTGCCGACGTTCACGCTGGCGACGGCGGCGCAGATCAGCGGCATCGTGCGGTGGCGCAACGGCGAGCCGTTCTTCGGCGCCACCGTGCAGGTGCAACCGCGCGACGGCACGACGCTGACGCTGGCGCACGGCGTGGTCGTGCAGCGCCACGCCGACGGCCGGTTGTCGCCGGTGGTCAGCACACGCAGCGAACCCGACGGCCGCTTCGGCCTGCCGGTGCTGGCCGGCGCCGCGTGGGACGTGCAGCTCGTCGATCTCGGCGACGACGGCGACCACATGCTGCTGGCCCGCGAACCTGCACGCGCCGTCGTGCCCGGCACGCCGGTGACGTTCGAACTGCCGGAGCCGGTGCTGCTGCGCACACGCCGCGGCGACGTGTCCGAGATCAACGTCACCTTCACCGGCGAGGGCTGGACGGAACCGCAGCTCGACAGCGATGGCGAACTGCGGGTCGTGCCGAACGGCACCGGCCGGGTGCGCGTCGCGCGCGATGGCCTGCGGTCGGCGTGGCAACCGCTCGGGCCGAACGACGGCGGTCGCACCCTCGATCTCGAGCTGCTGGAGACGCCGGTGGCGCTGCGGTTGGTGTTCCCGAACAACTCCGGCGTCTCGGCGGCGCAGCTCTCGTGGAGTCGCGCCGACGGCAGCACGGGGACGACGAGCGCTGGGCTGCGCAACCACACGCTCGAGGCCATGCTGCTGCCGGGTGAGTACACGATCGATGTGCTCCCCGCCTGTGCTCCCGCGGAGCAGTTCGTGATGCCGACGCGCCACGACGTCGTGCTCGACGAAGCCCCGGTCGAACTGCCGGTGACGGTCGCCTACGGCGGCCTGTTCACGGTGACGGCGACCGACAGCGCCGGCAACCACGTGGCGGGCCGCGCCACGCTGCTCGGCGCCGACGGCGAGGAGCGCGCGGTCACGTTCCGCATCGGCCACGGCGAGGAACTGCGCCGCGGCAACGAGGGCGAACTGCTGCCGAGCCCGAAGAACCGCAGCGAGCGCGCACTGCCGGCCGGCGACTACGAGCTGCGCTGCGAGTTCGACGGCCACCAGCCGGTGCAGCAGCGCGTGCGCGTCGAGGCGCGCAAGGTCACCGACGTCTACCTGCGGCTGCCGTGACCGTGCCGCGACGTGCGATGCGTTCTCAGGCCTTCGCCAGCGTCGCCATGTCGAGCACGAAGCGGTAGCGCACGTCGCCCTTCAGCAGGCGCTCGTAGGCCTGGTTGACCTGCTGCACCGGGATCACCTCGACGTCGGACGTGATGCCGTGCTGGCCGCAGAAGTCGAGCATCTCCTGCGTCTCCTGGATGCCGCCGATCAGCGAACCGGCGAGCTTGCGGCGGCCCATCAGCAGGCTGAACGACGACACCGACATCGGCTTCGGCGGTGCCCCGACGAGCGTCAGCGTGCCGTCCGCCGTCAGCAGCGCCAGCAGCGCGTCGATGTCGTGGTCGGCACTGACCGTGTCGAGCAGGAAGTCGAACGAACCGGCGTGCTTGGCCATCTCGTCGGCGTTCCTGGTGACGATCACGTCGTCGGCGCCGAGTCGCTTCGCGTCGTCCTTCTTGCCGGGCGACGTGGTCAGCACCACGGTGTGCGCACCGAGCGCGTGCGACAGCTTGACGCCCATGTGGCCGAGCCCGCCGAGGCCGACGATGCCGACCTTGTGGCCCTTCTGGATGCCGGCGCGGCGCAGCGGCGACCACGTGGTGATGCCGGCGCACAGCAGCGGTGCGACGCCGGGCAGCGCCAGGTTCTTCGGCACGCGCAGCACGAAGTGCTCGTCGACGACGATGCGTTCGGAGTAGCCCCCGTAGGTGACGCCGCCGGTGTGCTTGTCTGGTCCGTTGTAGGTGAACACGCCGTTGGCGCAGAGGTTCTCGCGGTGCGCCTTGCACTGCGGGCAGCTGCGGTCCGAGTCGACGAGGCAGCCGACGGCGACCAGGTCGCCGACCTTGTGCGCCTTCACGCCGCTGCCGACCTTGCCGACGCGGCCGACGATCTCGTGGCCCGGCACGCACGGGTAGACCGTCGGCATGAAGCGGTTCCACTCGTCGCGCGCCGTGTGCAGGTCGGAGTGGCAGATGCCGCAATAGAGGATGTCGATCTGCACGTCGGTGGCGCCGGGCGTGCGACGTTGGATCTGCGAGAGCGCGAGCGGTGCCGTGGCACTGGCGGCCGCGTAGGCCTTGGTGGTCGTCATGTTCGTGTCCGGTCGCCGCGTGCGAAGACGTCGACGAGGACAGCGATTGTGGAGCGCGCAGGGGTCGCGGCAAGGCGAGTACTTGCCGATCCCCGGCCTGATCTCGAGGGGCCGCGTTGGATCGGATGATGGCCGGCGAACGTCACCTCGCCGCGGACTGCCAGCGGCGCTCCGGATCCGTGATGCCGAGCGCGACCAGTTGCAGGCGCTCCGCGTCGCTCGCCGCCTGCCACTTGCGCAGCAGCAGCTGCTTGCCGGCCGCGGTCGATTCGATGCCTACGACGAACATCTCGGCGAGGAGCTGTTTCGAGCTCGACCTGTCGAGGCGGACGCACCAGTTCCACAAGTCGTCGACGATGGGTTCCGGCACCGGGGCGCCCATGCGAGGCAACACCCTCAGGGCGTCGTAGGCTCGGTCCTCACGGATGGACTGGATCTCCGTGCACAGGATCTGCCAGACCTCCTGCCGGTGGGCAGGCAGGAAGGGCCCCAGCAGCAAGCAGCACCTTCTGGAGTACGGATCGCACCGCAAGTGTTGCATCACCGCCTCGCGAGCCGCCTCGTCGTAGCTCCATGCCCCTGGCCACCTGCTCGCGTCGACCGCCGCCCAGTACAGACGCGGCCCGGAGGCTTGCATGAGCCGCTCGCGCAGTTCGGCAGCGGAGCCCTCACGGGCACAGCCGTACAGCCAGACCGTGAGCGCCGACGCGCCGAGCAACACCGAGGCTTCCACGAGGCGCGCGTTCATGCCGGTCGGCGAACGATCCCCCCGCGCCACCAACTGCGCAACCCGTGGAACTCGCACTTGGGCCCAGGCACTCGGCGCATGCCGTTCGCTCCGCCCGCGGCTACCCTCGCCGGCGGAGACCCACCATGACCACCGCCAGCGAACGCTTCCTCGTGCAGCCCGGCAAGCAGCTGCGCCTCGCCGACGTCGACCCGCGCAAGACGCCGGGGTTCGACGGCGACAAGGACGCCGGCAAGGCGCGCACCGCGGCGCTGAACGCGCGGCTCGAGGAACTGCAGGAGACGCTGTACGCGAGCGGCACGCACCGGCTGCTGGTGGTGCTGCAGGCGATGGACGCCGGCGGCAAGGACGGCACCATCCGCAGCGTCTTCGACGGCGTGAACCCGCAGGGCGTCAAGGTCGCGTGCTTCAAGCAGCCGACGGCGACCGAGCTGGCGCACGACTTCCTGTGGCGGGTGCACCCGCACGCGCCGGCGGCCGGCGAGATCGCGATCTGGAACCGCAGCCACTACGAGGACGTGCTGATCGCGCGCGTGCACGACCTGTGCAACGAGACCTGCTGGCGGGCCCGCTACGAGCACATCGCCGCGTTCGAGGCGATGCTGGCCGGCGAGGGCACGACGATCCGCAAGTTCTTCCTGCACATCTCCAAGGACGAGCAGCGGAAGCGGCTGCAGGAGCGCATCGACGACCCGAAGAAGCGCTGGAAGTGGAGTTCGCGCGACCTCGACGAACGCCGCCGCTGGGACGACTACCAGCTGGCCTACGAGGACGCGCTGACGGCGACCAGCACCGCCGCGGCGCCGTGGTACGTGATCCCCGCCGACCGCAACTGGTTCCGCGACCTGGCGGTCAGCGAGATCCTGGTCGAGACCCTCGAAGCGATGCAGCTGCGCATGCCGCCGGGCGATCCGGGCATCGCCGGCCTCCAGGTGACCTGACGGAGAGCCGATGCCCTGCTATCCTCCCCGCCCGCATGTTCCGCCTGCCCGTGCTGCTCGGCCTGCTCGCCTGCCTCGGCAACGACCCCATCTCGGTCGGCTTCGGCAAGCTGGCGGGCTTCGACTACACCGAGGGCATGACGCTGCCGACGGAGGTCAGCGACCTCGACGAGAAGGTCGTCACCGTGCGCGGCTTCATGCGCCGCGAGGTGCCCGGCAGCGGACCGTTGAACGCTTTCCTGCTGGTCAACGACGCCTGCGGCTGCACCGGCACGCCGAAGATGAACGAGATCATCTTCTGCACGCTGCCGGACGGCGTCACCACCGACGAGAAGACCGGTCTGGTCACCGTGACCGGCAAGCTCTACGTCGGCGAGGAGAAGGAAGAAGGCGTCGTCGTGATGCTGTACCAGATGGACGCGGACACGGTGAAGTGAGAGCGTGAAGCCCGTGCACATGCTGTTGTTCCTCGCGGTCGCCACGCCGCTGATCGCCCTCTGGCCCACGGGCCAGGATCCCGCCGCCACCGACTGGGCCAAGGAGGTCGAACGCGCGTGCACGACGCCGCGCCTCGGCCTGCGCATCGCCGCCAGCCGCAAGGTCGCCGCCGCCGGCGACGCCGCGGTGCCGGCGATCCGCGCGTTCGTGCAGCAGCGCGGCCAGGACCAGCTGCCGGTGACGCTGGCGGAGGCGATGGCCGACGATCCGGCGAACGGGCCGCTGACGCTGCAGCTGCTGCGCGACTGGGCCAACGACCGCGCGTTCTACTGGCGCGCGTCGGCGATGCGCGGCCTGGCGCTGCGCGGCCCGAAGCTCGAGAAGGCGCAGCAGGACGAACTGCGCCCGCTGTTCGCGTCGTTCCACGACGATGCGGCGTGGCTGATGCGCGCGCACGCGCGGCTCGGCACCGTGCTGCTCGGCGACGCCGCCGCCTACGCGCTGCCGGAGGCCGATCCGCGGGCGAAAGCACGCTTGCACACGCAGGTGCTGCTGCGCGGCATCGTGCCGCCGCTGCAGCCGATGCTCGACGCGCTCGCCGACCAGCGCAGCTGCCTCGGCATCCCGTGGGGCCAGAACACCGCCGCCGAGGTGCACAAGGCGCTGAAGAACTGGCTCGCCGAGGACCACCCGCTGGCCAAGGGCGGCGACTCGTTCCCCGACGTCGCCACCGGCCTCGCCGCGATGCGCGAGGCGCTGGCGAAGAAGTCCGGGCAGGAGCTGGTGGTGCCGCCGGTGCGCGGCGACACGGTGACCGGCGTCGTCGGTGGCTTCGAGTTCCTGTCGTGCAAGCTCGGCGACCAGTTCGTGCAGTGGACCGCGGACGGCACGCTGTGGTTCGGCATCGACGCGAGTGCGCGCGTGCAGCTGCCGGCCCCGGTCTGGGACGCGCTGTCGAAGGAGCGCGCAGCGCTGCCGCTCGCCGGCAACCTCGGTGTCGTGGTCTGCGACAGCATGCGCGCCAAGTGGCCCGAGCCCGCGGTCGACGTGCGCGTGGCGCCGGCGGCACTGCCCGTTCCGGCCGCCGACTGGCTCAAGCGGCTGGCGGCGGCGATCGAAGAAGCCGGAGAACCTCGCCTCGCCGCGCAACTGCGCACCGGCCTCGAGCAGTTCGCCGCGCGCTGACCCAAGAGACCCATTCCGAATGTGTGGCATCATCGCCGTGTTGCGTCGCCCGAACCGACGCACTCCGCCGTCCGTCGAAGCCCTGCGCACGCTGCTCGCGGAGGCCGAGACCGCGCTGGCCGACGGCAAGGACCGCCAGCACCTCGCCGCCGCGGCGACGTCGCTGACGTTGCTCGATCGTGAGCTGAAGGGCACCGCCGGGCTGTGGGCGCTGCTGCAGGCGCCGGCCGTCGCCGCCGAGCTGGCGGCGCGCGCGCAGGCGCTGCAGAACGCGGTGACCGCGTTCGAACGTTCGCTCGACGCCAACGCCGTCGGCGACGACGCCGACCCGGCCCTCGAACAGCGCAACCAGGCGCTGGTGCAGCTGAAGGACGCGCTGTGGGCGGTGCTGCGCGATCGCCTGCCGCACGCCACCGCGGTGCGCGAACTCGCCAACGGCGACGTGCCGCACCAGGCCGCCGCCGCCGCGTTCGCCAGCCTGCAGACGGCGCTGTCGGCGCTCGATCGCCTCGAGGTGCGCGGCCGCGACTCGGCCGGCATCTCGCTGCTGGTGCACGGCGTCGATCCGGAGGCACCCGCGCTGCGTGCACTGCGCGCCGGCCGCGACGGCGACCCGCTGTTCCAGGACGGCTCCGTGCGCGTCGCCGACGGCTGCCTGAACTTCGTCTACAAGCACGCGGCCGAGATCGGCGAGCTCGGCGACAACGTCAAGGCGCTGCGCGCCGCGGCGCAGGCCGACCGGCTGCTGCAAGCCGCGTTGCGCGTGCCGACGGCGCAGGCGCTGGTGCTCGGGCACACGCGCTGGGCCAGCGTCGGCATCATCAGCGAGCCGAACGCGCACCCGCTGAACCACGAGGAGACGAACGGCGAGGCCGGCCCCTACGTGATCGGCGCGCTGAACGGCGACGTCGACAACCACCACGAACTGATCCGCCGCCACGGCCTCGCCATCGCCGACCCGATCACCACCGACGCGAAGGTGATCCCGACGCTGGTCTCGCGCGAGCTGCGTTCGGGCCAGCCGCTGGCCGAAGCGTTCCGCCGCACGGTGGCGACGTTCGAAGGCTCGGTGGCGATCGCCGCCGCCAGCAGCCGCGAACCGACGCGCCTGCAGCTGGCCCTGCGCGGCTCCGGCCAGGCCCTCTACGTCGGCGTCGCCGAGGACACGTTCGTCGTCGCCAGCGAGCCGTACGGCGTCATCGAGGAGTGCGAGCGCTACCTGCGCATGGACGGCGAGACGCCGGGCAATCCGCAGAACGCCGCCGCGTCGCGCGGGCAGGTGATCGTGCTCGACGGGGCCCAGGCCGGCGAGCTCGCCGGCATCCGCCGCGCCGCCTACGACGGCACGCCGCTGCCGGTCGTCGACAAGAACCTCGCGCGCGCCGCGGTGACGACGCGCGACATCGACCGCGGCGACTTCCGCCACTTCCTCGCCAAGGAGATCGGCGAGGCGCCGCTGTCGCTGCAGAAGACGCTGCGCGGGCGCATCGTCCGCCAGGACGGCAAGCTGCGGGTGGCACTGCCGCACGCGTCGCTGCCGCACGCGGTCGAGCAGGCGCTGGTGAAGGGCCAGATCGCGCGCATCCTGGTGATCGGCCAGGGCACCGCCGCGGTCGCCGGCCAGGCGGTCGCCGGTGCGCTCGCCGACGCGCTGGCGCGCACCAAGATCGCGGTCACGGCGATGCCGGCGACCGAGCTCAGCGGCTTCGCGATGCGCGACGACATGCGCGACACGCTGATCGTCGCCATCTCGCAGTCGGGCACCACGACCGACACCAACCGCACGGTCGACCTCGTGCGCGGCCGCGGCGCGCCGGTGCTGGCGATCGTCAACCGCCGCGGCAGCGACCTGACCGACAAGGCCGACGGCGTGCTCTACACGAGCGACGGCCGCGACGTCGAGATGAGCGTCGCCAGCACCAAGGCGTTCTACGCGCAGTGCGCCGCCGGCCAGCTGCTGGCACTGGCGCTGGCGCGCGCCGCCGGCTCGTTCGACGCGTCCTACGAACACGAACTGCTGCAGGCGCTGCTCGAGCTGCCGACGGCGATGCGCCAGGTGCTGCAACAGGACGCGGCGATCGCCGCGATCGCGCGCGCACTGGCGCCGCAGCGGCGCTACTGGGCGCTGGTCGGCAACGGCAAGAACCGCGTCGCCGCCGCCGAGGTCCGCATCAAGCTCAGCGAGCTCTGCTACAAGTCGATCGCCTGCGACGCGACCGAGGACAAGAAGCACATCGACCTGTCGTCGGAGCCGCTGATCCTCGTCTGCGCCGCCGGCCTCACCGGCTCGACCGCCGACGACGTCGCCAAGGAGGTCGCGATCTACAAGGCGCACAAGGCCTGCCCGATCGTGATCGCCACCACCGGCGAAGCGCGCTTCGCCGCCGCCGCGGCGACGATCTTCGTGCCGCCGGTGCACCCGGCCCTCGCCTACGTGCTGTCGACGATGGCCGGCCACCTGTTCGGCTACCGCACGGCGCTGGCGATCGACCAGCTGGCGCTGCCGCTGCGTCGCATGCGCGGCGCCATCGAGGAGGCGTTCGCCGAAGGCCGCCCACAGCAGGACGTGTTCGGCGTGCTGCGCCCGCACCTGCTGCCGGCGTGGACCGAGTACAAGAAGGACCTGCTGCTCGGCCGCTACGACGGCACGCTCGAAGCGCGCACCGCGGCGCGGCTGGGTTCGCTGTGCAACTACGCGCTCGGCTTCGTGCCGCTCGACGTCTACGCGATCGAGTTCGGCGAACAGGGCTCGCCCGGCGTCGTCGTCGACCGCCTGACCGAGGAACTGACCACCGCGATCGACCAGCTGACGCGCCCGGTCGACGCCATCAAGCACCAGGCGAAGACGGTCACCGTCGGCATCTCGCGCAGCGACGAGGCGGTGCTGACGGTGCCGCTGGTGAAGGCACTGTTCGCCGCCGGCGCCGTGCGCGACCACGTCGGCTACCGCGACCTGCGGGCGCTGGCGGGGCTCGACCCGGCGGTCGTCGAGGTGCTCGGCAGCACCCGCTACCGCATCGACGGCGACTTCGAACACGGGCAGGCGCGCGTGCAGGTGGTCGACCAGCGCGGCATCGCGACGACGCTCCGTTCGCGCACGACCGGCAACCCGTCGCTGCGCGGCACCAAGCACCTGGTGGCGATGGAGCGCCAGTGCCTCGTGACCAAGGGGCGCAGCGACGGCCGCACCGTGCTGCTGGTGCCCGAGGTCGACCAGAACAAGCCGGTCGGCATCACGCTGCTGCACGTGCGCTTCCGCGACCAGCTCGACGCCGCCACGCTGCGCGGCGTGCTCGGCGGCTACCGCAACCGCTACGCGGCGCTGTCCGACGCGGTGACCGAGACCGAGCCGACCTTCGACGAGGCGCTGCTGGCGCAGATGCCGGTCGTCGACCTGCTGTGCGAGCCGATCAACGCGCTGGCGGATCGCTGGCGCCACGGCACGCTGCAGAAGCGCTGAGGCGGGGAACGGCCGCTGGCGCGCTGCATGCACGATCGTGCATGCGGAAGGTCGCTCTCGGGCTCCGGGCCGAGGCTCGGCCCGATAGATGCACGATCGTGCATGAATCAGCTTTCGGAGGCCGCCGTCAGGGTCGATGATCCGACCCTATGCACGATCGATCATCCGACGTGTTCGCCGAGGGCATCGGCCTGGCCTTGCGCCGCCGCCGTGAGGCCATGGGACTCAACCAGGTGGACCTCGCCGAACTGGCCGGCTGCTCGACCCGCTTCGTGCACACGGTCGAGGCCGGCAAGGGCACCTTGCGCCTCGACAAGCTGTCGGCGGTGCTGCGCGTTCTCGGCCTCCGCTTCCGACTCGAACTCGGACGCGACCACGAGGTCGACCCACGACTGCAGGAGACGCCGTGAACCAGGTCTCTTGGCGCCGCGTCGCCGAGGCGACGGTGTGGAAGGGCGAACGCGCGGCGGCGCGCTTGCGGCGGACGTCGTCGGGGGTGGCCTTCGAGTACCTGCCCGACCACGGCGGCCCCGACGTCGCGACCACGCTGCCGCGCAGTGCCACGGCCATCACGCACCCGGGAGGCGCCTTGCCGCCGTTCTTCAGTGGCCTGCTGCCGGAAGGCCGCCGCCTCGGCGCGATCCGCCGTGTCGTCAAGAGCTCCGCCGACGACGAACTCAGCCTGCTGCTCGCCGTCGGCAGCGACACGATCGGCGACGTGCGCGTACTGCCGGCGGGAACGCCCCCCGAACCGGCGAGCACCGAGCCACCTGCCGAGCTCACCGAGATCGCCTTCGACGAGCTGTTCGCCGAAGCACTCGGGCCGGAACTGCGCGATCGCGTGGCGATCCCGGGCGCCCAGGACAAGGTCAGCGGTCGCATGATCTCGCTGCCCGTCTCGCACCGCGGCGGCGAGTGCATCCTGAAGCTCGATCCACCGGAGGTGCCGCATCTCGTCGCCAACGAAGCGTTCTTCCTGCGCGCCGCGCGGTCGTCCGGGCTCGAGGTCGCGGACGCGGCCGTCGTGCACGACCGCGACGGCAAGCCCGGGCTGCTGGTGCGCCGCTTCGATCGCACACCCGCGACGTCGACGGGACCAGCTCGGCGACTGCCTCAGGAAGACGCCTGCCAGGTCCTCGCTCGCTACCCAGCCGACAAGTACCAGCTGTCGACGGAGGAGGTCATCCAGGGTCTGGCCCGCTGGACCACCGCGCCGGTGCTGGCCGCACGCACGTGGCTGCGGCAGTTCGCGTTCGCCTACCTGAGCGGCAACGGCGACGCGCACGCCAAGAACGTCTCCATCGTGCATCGCGACGGCGAATGGCTGCCCACCCCCGCCTACGACCTGCCGAGTTCGCTGCCGTACGGCGACCACACCATGGCACTGCCGATCGGCGGCAAGGAACGCGAGGACATCGGCCGCCGCGACTTCCTGACCTTGGGGGCTGCCTGTGGCGTGCCACCGAAAGCCGTCGAACGCGTGCTCGACGAACTGCTGGAGGCGATGCCCGACTGGCTCGCACGGCTCGGCGAGCTGCCGTTCGACGACCGCACGCTGCACCAGATGGAGAAGGCCTGCCGCTACCGCCAGAAGCGGCTGCAGGGCGCGAAACGACGCTAGCCGGCGCGCGAGCGGCGCCTCGTGCTTCCACGGCGGCGGGCCGACCGTATCCTGCTCGGCCGCACATGCCCGTTCCCCTCATCGATCTCACGCGCGACAAGGCGCAGCTCGCCGAAATCGAAGCCGCCGTCGTCCGCGTCGTCCGCAGTGGTCAGTACATCCTCGGCCCCGAGGTCGAGAACCTCGAACGCGAACTGCAGCAGTACCTCGGCGTGAAGCACGCGCTGACGATGTCGTCGGGCACCGACGCGCTGCTGGCACCGCTGATGGCGCTCGGCATCGGCCCGGGCGACGAGGTCGTGCTGCCGACCTATTCGTTCTTCGCCACCGCCGGCGTCGTCGCGCGCGTCGGCGCCAAGCCGGTGTTCGTCGACGTCGAGCCGACCTGGCTCAACCTCGACCCGCAGCGCCTCGAAGAAGCGCTGAAGGCGTGCAAGCGGCCGAAGGCGGTCATGGCCGTGCACCTGTTCGGCGCGTCGTTCGACGTCGACGCCGTGCTGAGCATCTGCCGCAAGTTCTCGGTGCCGCTGATCGAGGACGCGGCGCAGGCGATCGGCACGAAGCACAAGGGCCGCATGGCCGGCGGCGACGGCCTGTGCGCCGGCTGGTCGACGTTCCCGACCAAGAACATGGGCGGCATCGGCGACGGTGGCTTCCTGACCACCAACGACGACCAGTTCGCGGCGACCTGCAAGCTGCTGCGCAACCACGGCCAGGCCGAGCTCTACAAGCACAACCTGATCGGCGGCAACTTCCGCATGGACGCGATCCAGGCGACGGCGCTGCGCGTGCGGCTGAAGGACATGGAGAAGGTCACCGCGGCGCGGCGCACCAACGCCGAGCGCTACCGCCGCCTGTTCGCCGAGGCCAGGCTGCTCGACTGGGCGAAGCTGCCGACCGACACCGATCGCCACGCCTACCACCAGTTCGTGCTGCGCGTGCCGAAGGACAAGCGCGACGCGGCGATCACGCACCTGCGCGCGCAGGGCATCGGCTGCGCCGTCTACTACCCGATCCCGTTCCACCGCCAGCCGTGCTTCGCCTACCTCGGCGCCGATCCGAAGCAGTTCCCGGTCGCCGAGCAGGCGGCGGCGGAAGCGCTGGCGCTGCCGATCTTCCAGGGCCTGACCGAGGCCGAGCAGATCGACGTCGTCGGCGCGCTGGCGAAGTTCGTGCGCTGACGCGAGCGGGCGCCGCGCACCGGAGCCGCGGTCAGGGGCCGACGACCGCGGTGCCGCCGTTCGACGAGTGCAGCCGCAGCCACACGAACTGGCCGAACGTGCTGCGGATCTGCACCTGCAGCCACTGCAGGTGGAACGTCGCGCCGACGAAGCTCGGCGTCGCCGGGATCGGCAACGTGAGACCGAACGGCGGCGTCGCCGGCAGCGGGATCGTCACCATCGCATCGGGCGACACCAGCAGCACGCAGCTCGGATCCAGCGTCCAACCGAGCGGCAACGGCGCCGGCAACGGCGCGCCGCCGGCCTGCGTGTTCGACAGTCCGAGCACCAGCACGGGCAGCGACAGGATGTCGTACTGGCCGACGAACTGCGAGCCGATGGCGCCGCTGTAGCCGACGAAGAACGGCTGCCCGAGATGCGGCGAGCCGAGGGCGCTCAGCTGCAGCCCTTGCAAGCAGGTGGTGCCGAACGTGGTGAAGCTCGACTGGGCGGCGAGCGGAACGAACGAAAGGGCCCCAGCAGCAAGGCAACGAAGCAGGATCATGGGCAGACGCGGGCTGCGGGACGGCGCGGAGAGAGAGCGACGGCCCTATCGCAGCGCGGCGCTGCGCGTCACGCGACCGGGCGCGAATCCGCGCTCACAGCGCGATCCACAGCCCCGGACCGCTGAGCAGCGGCTGGCCGTTCGCCGCCTGCACGCCCCCTTGCAGGCACCAGATCGCTCCGCGCAGCGCCGGGCTGTTCGGCACGGCGGCCGGCACCGAGAGGCCGTTGGTGTCGGTGAACCCGAGGGCGACGACGATCGGGCTCGGCGCGAGGTCGACGTAGATGCTGGCGAGCAGGAACGGGAACGGCGTCGGCAGCAGCCCACCGAAGAAGATCACGCCGAGACGCGGTGTGTTCGACGCCAACGTCACGGTGGCCGTGGTGCCGGGCGCGGCGAGGCTGGTCGTCAGCGTCGGCACGTCGTCGACGAGGTGCGAGCCGCCGACGCGCAACAGCCCCGGGGCGCCGTTCGCCGGCAGCAGGCCGAGCGTCGCCGGATCGAGTTGCAGCTGGCAGTCGATCGCCTCGATCGCGGCGACGGGCGAAGTCGCCCCGGCGACGCCGATCGCAGAACTGCCGTCGTTGGCGAAGCGCGCGACCGACTGCTGGAGGCGAACGCCCGGCTGCGCCCAGCCGGTGTAGAACGTGCGCACGCTCTCGCAGCGGCTGTTGGCGACCACGGCCCCGGCACCGGCGCTGCCGATGGCGACACACTCACCGACCACGAGGTCCGTGAACTGCGCCTCGATGCCGACGCCGCCGGTGAACACGCTGCGCCGCAGGTGCACCGCGGCACAGTTGTCGATGCTGACGCCGATGCCGGCGGGCCCGGTGACGTCGTAGACGCGCTCGACGACGACCGGCGCGATGCAGTTCGCGAAGCGCAAGCCACCGACGCTGCCGCCGGTGATCGTCGCGTCGCGGCCGAGCAGCACGAACTCGTCGCCCGGCGGCAGGTTGGTCACCGTGATCGCGTAGGCAGCGCCAGCGGCCGGCTGGATCGCGCCGGCGGCGCCACCGAAGTCGAGCACGACGCGCAGTGGCTTGCTGGTCGCGAAGCCTTCGTGCAGGCCTGGGCGGACCACCAGCACCGAACCGGGCGGCACCGCGGCGACGGCAGCAGGCAGGCTCGTGAAGTCGGGAGCGACGCCACCGACGGTGAACACCGGGCGCTGGGCGACGAGCACAGGAGCGAGCGCGGCGACGACGGCCGCGCCCATGAGACGAGACGAGAGAGCGAGCATGGGACTGCGCCTCCAGTCCGCAGCCTACGGCCCCCACGGCGCAGCGAAGGCTACGTTCTCGCGCGAACTCGCAACGACCTCGTCACGGCACGAACTTGTAGACGCCGCCGGAGATCTCCGACAGGCGGCGCAGCAGGTCGCTGTCGATGCCGAGGCCGATGCAGTGGATCACCACCTGCCGGGTGCGGTTCAGCCGCTGCACCTCGTCGAGGATCTGCTCGGCGTCGACGATGCGCCCGGCGGAAGGCTGGCCGTCGGTCAGCAGGTAGATCGTGTCGACCTTCGGATCGGCCAGCGCGCGCTCGAGCGCGTCGAAGATGTTGGTGCCGCCGCCGAGCGCGATCTTCTCGGCCTTCTCGATCGCTTCCTTGCGGTTCTCGGCGCTGCACTTGCGCAGCTCGTCCCACATCGGCGCCACCGCCGTCTCGTATACGACGACGTTGAACATCGTCTTCTCGGGCAGCGCTTCGATCACGCGCACCAGCTGGTTCTTGGCTTCGACCAGGCGCGTGCGCTTCTTGTCGGTGCCGCCGAGCGGTGCCGCCATCGAGCCGCTGCGGTCGACGAGGAACGCGATGCGGCTGCTGACCACCGGGATGTCGTGGTAGCTGACCGTGCGGCCGCCGCCGCTGCCGCCGCCGCCCTTCACCGACTCGGGGTGCGGGAGCACGAAGCCGGTCTTGTTCTTGGCCCACCAGGCGTCCCAGTCGCGCTTCGTCCAGTGGCGCGTGCCGGTGTGCACGAACATCGCCTGGTCGAGCTCGGCGGCGAGCCGCCCTTCTTCCTTGCCGTAGCGCGCGATCAGCAGCGGGATCGACGACACGTCGCGCACGCGGGTCAGGTAGCGGATCGCCAACGAACGCAGCTCCCACGCCTTGTTGCCGAGGCTCTGCTGCGCGATCTCGAGGCCGTCGGGGGCGCCGAGCTCCATCAGCATCGACAACCCCATCATGCGCGTGTCCTGGTCGTTCGACGCCGCCATCGCGGCCAGGTCCAAGCGCCAGGTCGGGTCCTTCGCCAACAGCTCGTGCAGCCCGGCGGCCTGCTCGGCGACCTTCTTCTTGCCGGCGCGCAGGTCGGCGCGCAGCCGGTCGACCAGCGGCTTCAGCACCGCCGGCGGCGCCTGCGTCAGCAGCAGCATCGCCGCGTCGCGCTCGGCCGGCTGCTCGGCGTCGAGCCCCTTCGTCACCAGCCACTTCATCAGCGCCGGATCCTCGGCCGCCGCCTTGGCGCCGTTGCGCAGCGCGCGCTTGATGCCTTCGCCGCGCATGGCGCCGTAGCGCAGCAGCACGGGATAGAAGTCGGGGTCGCGAACGTGCACGAGGCCGCCGATCAGCTCCGCCGCGATCGGCGCCGCCGGCCCTTCGACGATGCGCTCGAGCATGTCGAGGCACAGGTCGCGGCCGCGCGACGGGTTGTCGAGGATCAGCTGGCGCCACGCGATCGCCGCCAGCTCGATCTCACTCTCGCGCACCATGCGCGCCCGCGCCGTGGTCACCACCGGCACCGCGCGCAGGTTCTCCATGCGGCGCAGCAACCGCATGCGCGCCTGCAGGTCGCCCTGGAACAGCAACGCGGTGACGCCGCGCTGCGCCCGGTCGACGCCGCTGTCGACGAGCGCCCCGATGGCCGCCTCGCGGATCGGTGGGCGCGTCTGTTCGTCGGTGGCCACCGCCAGCTTCAGCAGCGCGTCGATCGGCTTGTCGCCGAGCTTGACCAGCGCCTTGGCCGCCGCCGCGCGCACCGCGAACGGCGCCGCCGGCCGCTGCAGCGTCTCGGTCAGTGCGTCCTCGAGGGCCGGGCGCGGCACGCGCGCGATCGCTTCGCAGACCACCGCCGCGAACGGATCGTCGCCGGCCTTGCGCAGCGCCCCCCGCAGGTAGGTCGAGGCTTCGTCGTGGTCGATCTCGCCGAGCCACAGCAGCGCCTGCCGCCGCATCGGCGCCTTCTGCGGGTCGCCGAGCAGCGCCTCGTAGTCGGCGATCGCCTTGGCCACGCGCGCCGCCGGGTCGACCTTGGCAGCGGCCTCCGCTTCCTGCTGCGCAGGCAGACGGCAGGCCAAGGCGGCGAGTGCGATGGCGACGGAGTTGGCGACGAAACGGTTCACGGCGGTCGGAGGGGCCGCGCAGTTGTATCCGCGTCGACGACGGCCGGAAGGGCTGGCACCCGTCGGTGGGGCCGTCTACGCGGTGGCCGGCACAGCCGGCGGCGGCTCCGAGCGCCCGGCCGCAGGCCGGGGCGAGCCGCAGGCGACGCTCAGAGCGTCGAGAACTTGCCGTCGAGCAGGCGCTTCGCCGTGCCCTGCAGCGCCTCGGCGCCATCGAGCTCGCCGTTCATCAGCTTGCGCATCGCCGCCGTCACCAGCGCTTCGCGGTCCGCATCGTCGCGGCGCGCGCGCTCGGCGAGGCCTTCGACCGCGGCCGCCGTCTCCCGGCTGGCGCTGCTGATGCTGGCCTCGTCGCGGCGGACCGAGGGTGCGGCGTCGTCGCGCTTGGCTTCGGTCCGCTTCGACCGGTCGCTCGCGCGATCCACACTGCTCTTGCTGCCTACGTTGCGAATGTCCATCGGCTGGCCTCCGTCGTTTCCCCCGGATCATCGGCAGATCTGCGATCCACTTGAGAGGCAGCGCGCAGAAAGTGTCGAAGTCCGCAGCGAACATCCGTTCGCACCGGATCGGCAAGGGCTGCCGACCCCGGCACATCCTGCCGATCGCCGACCCGGCAGTTCCTGCCGACCCGACGGCCCCCGACCCGGCCCTGGTGCCGAGCGGACCATGCGGCCGGGCCGAACGCGCCGCCGGCGGCGGCTTGGCATGCACGGTGCTCCTGTTCCGGTGAGGAATCGAAGGAACCGAGGCAATGCTGACCACTCTGCACGGACGTGTCGAAATGGACCCCATGCGGGTCCCGCTGGCGGCGCGCATGAGCGCTGGCCGCGACGACCGCTTCGAGCAGGTGCTGCAGGAGACGGTCGCCGCCGACGAAGCGGTGGCACCGGAGCCGGTCGCCGAGCGCGTCGACGAAGAACCCGAGCCGACGACGGACGCGACCGACGGCAGCGATCGCCCCCGTGAAGAGACCCGCGACGAGCAGGCGCTCGCCGAGGGCCGCACGCAGGCCGCCGAGGAGACGACGAATCCGGACGGCAGCGCGCCGACCCAGGCGCAGCAGCTCGTCGACGACCCCCATCGGGGAGAGCCGGTGCGGCAGGAAACTGCAGGCAAAGGAGCCGACTCTCCCCGTACTTCTTCCGCGCGCCCGAGCAGCGAACCGCTGCTGGTCGCGTTCGTGCAGCACGCAGCACAGCAGCCGGCGGCGCCGGTCGCCGTCGCGGCCTCGCGCGCCATCGGTGGGGTCGGTGCGACCAGCGCTGCCACCGGGCCGACGCGCGGCGTCGACGGCTGGCAGCAACGCGCGAGCGAAGCCCTGCGCGCCCAGGCGACGGTCGCCGGCTACCGCACCAGCAGTGCGGCATCGGCCGAACTGCTCGAGCAGGCGCGCGACTCGGTGTTCAAGCAGATCCTGCTGCAGGTCACCGACGGCGGCGGCGAGATGCGGGTTCGCCTGCAGCCGCCGGAGTTCGGCGAGCTCGACGTGCGCCTGGTCGTCGAGAACGGCAACCAGCTGAACCTGACCATCGCCGCCGAGCGCGCCGACATGACGCAGCTGCTGCAGCGCCACCTCGACGAGCTCAAGCAGTCGCTGCAGGCGGCCGGCCTCGACGTCGCCGGCGCCTCGGTGCACACGCGCGGCGAAGGGCCGCACGACGGCGCGCGCGACCAGCGCGGCCAGGGCGGCGCGTTCGCCGGCGATGCCGACGAGCAAGCGGCCGCGACCACGACTCCACGCCTCGGCGGCTACGTCAGCGCCGAGGGCCTCGACTTCTGGGCCTGATCGAACCCGACCACCATGACCACGACCTCGAACATCTCCTCGACGACCTCCACGAACGGCACCAGCGTGCTGAGCACCTCGAAGGCTAGCTACGGCGACAACCCGTTCCTCACGCTGCTGACCGAGCAGCTGAAGAACCAGACGCCGCTCGAGCCCGTCGACAACGAGAGCTTCATGAACCAGATGGCGAGCTACACGACCATGCAGGAGCAGCGCGACCTGAACGGCAACATGCTGAAGCTGCTCGACTACCAGGGCGTGCTGGCGCGTGCGCAGGGCCTGAGCCAGGGCAGTGCCCTGCTCGGCAAGGAGATCAACTACGCCGACGCCGACGGCAAGACCGCATCCGGCACCGTGCAGTCGATCTACGTCGCCGAGACCGGCGACGTGCGACTGAAGCTCGAGGGCGGCAAGGAAGTGGACCTGCGCTCGGTGCTCGGCATCACGCAGCCGGGCACGGCAGCGAACACGACCGCCGCCACGGCCTGATCCAGCGCCGCACCGCGACAACCGCCCCCAAGACGACCGCACACCGAGAACGAAGGCACCATGGTCAGCACCGCGCTCTACACGGGACTGTCGGGACTGCGCGTCCACCAGTCGTACATCGACGTCATCGGCAACAACCTGGCGAACGTCAGCACGCCGGGCTTCCGCGGCTCGCGCGTGACGTTCAGCGACATCCTGAGCTTCACCGTGCGCAGCGGCTCGGGCCCGAACGGCAACTTCGGCGGCCAGAACCCGCTGCAGATCGGCACCGGCGCGATCATGGCGACGGTCGACACCGACCTCAGCCAGGGCACGCTCGCCGACACCGGCCGCACGCTGGACGTGGCGCTGCAGGGGCGCGGCTTCTTCACGCTGACCAACGGCAACCAGACCTTCTACTCGCGCGTCGGCTCGTTCGGCATCGACGCCAACCGCACGCTGGTCGACCTGCGCACCGGCCTGCGCGTCGTCAACAGCACCGGCGGCAACATCGACGTGCCGGTCTCCGACACGCTGCCGGCGGCGCCGACCTCGTCGGTGCGCTTCCAGGGCAACCTGCCGGCGCGCGTCGGCGGCCCGCTCGAGGAGATCGTGCAGTCGAACGCCGCGCTGAAGCAGGGCACCGCCGCGACGAAGACGGCGACGGCGAGCGGCGCCTCGTTCCCGCTGTTCGACCTGACCGGCTTCGCCGGCAGGACCGTGCTGGTGTCGGTGAACGGCGCCGCGCAGCAGTCGCTGCAGATCCCGGCGGGCACGACGACGATCGACGCACAGGGCGTCGCCGCGATCTTCTCGGCGAGCGGCATCTCGACCACCTTCGACAACGCCGCCGGCACCGTCGCCATCAGCAGCGTCAAGCTCGGCAGCAGCGCCACGCTGAAGCTCGACGACGGGCCGTCGGCGAACGGCCTGCTGGCGGCACTCGGCATGAACGCCACGCTGGTCAGCGGCACCGAGACCACGGCGGCCACGACCACCGACCTGGCGCAGCTGACGGCGCGCGTCAACCCGTACATCGCCGGCGACTCGATCACGATCAGCGGCACCAACCCGGACGGCACCGCCTTCTCGGACACGTTCGTCTACGGCAACGGCGTCGGCCAGGACGGCACGACGATCGCCAGCCTGCTGACGTTCATCAACGCCACCGTCGACCCGGCACAGGCGACCGCGTCGCTGACCACCGATGGCAACATCCGCCTGACGGCGAACGACAAGGAAGAGGCCGACCTCAGCCTGTTCATCGGCGACGTGAGCAACAACTCGGGCCGCATCAGCTGGCCGAACTTCGTCGTCTCGCAGAACGGCACCGGTCCGGACACCGCGGTGACCTCGATCGACGTCGTCGACGCGCAGGGCCGCACGCACCCGGTGACGATGACGTTCACGCGCAGCACCACCGACCCGACGATCTGGGACCTCAGTGCCGAGATCGACCCGACCGAGGGCACGCTGACGCAGGCTTCGATCGGCCAGATCCGCTTCAACGACAACGGCTCGTTCAACGTCATCGGCGGCGGCACCAACTCGCTGACGTTCGCGTGGAACGGCATCAGCCAGGCACAGAGCGTCCAGGTCGACCTCGGCTCGTCGGGCCAGTTCGACGGTGTGGCGCAGCTCGGCAACGCGACGACCGTCGCCGCCGTCGACCAGGACGGCTACGCCGCCGGCACGCTGCTCAACGTCGGCTTCAACGACGCCGGCCAGCTGATCGGCTTCTACAGCAACGGCCAGAGCCAGACGCTGAACACGCTGCGCATCAGCATGTTCAGCAACGAAGCGGGTCTGGTGCGCGCCGGCGACACGCTGTTCACCGAGTCGCCGAACTCCGACGACGCGATCGCCACGACCGCGAACGCCGCCGGCGCCGGCTCGGTGCGCGCCGGCCAGCTCGAGAACAGCAACGTCGACATCGCGCGCGAGTTCGTCAACCTGATCGAGGCGCAGCGCGGCTTCCAGGCCAACTCGCGCGTCATCACGACGACCGACGAGATCCTCGCCGAACTGATGAACATCGTGAGGTGATGAGCGATGACCAGCTACGGTGAGACCTCCCTCGTGCGCAGCCTGAGCTTCCTGGCGGAGAAGCAGGCGGCGATCGCCAACAACCTGGCGAACGTCGACACGACCAGCTTCAAGCGGCGCCTCGCGGTCGCCGAGTCGGCGGGTTCGTTCCAGTCGATGCTCGACAAGCAGTTGACGGCGATCTCGTACACCGAGCGCCCCGACATGGCGCGCGGCACCATCCGCGAGACCAGCAACGACTTCGACGTGGCGCTCGACAACGACGCCTGGCTGCGCGTGCAGGACGGCCGCGGCCAGCGCTTCTACACGCGCAACGGTCAGCTGCAGATCGCCAGCGACGGGCGCCTCGTCACCAAGGACGGCATGTCCGTGCTCGACGCCGGGAACCAACCGATCCAGCTCGGCACCGGGGAGGAGGCGCCGTCGAAGGTCCTGATCGCGCCGAACGGCACGGTCACGAACCCGATCACCGGACAGAGCTTCGGCCAGCTCGCGATGCACCAGATCCCGCAGCCGGAGGCGCTCGTGCCGCAGGGGCGCAGCCTCTACCAGGACCCGCTGAACCAGCGCACCACGCAGGCCGCGACCGGCGTGCAACAGGGCTTCCTCGAGGGCAGCAACGTCGACTCGCTGCAGGAGCTGGTGCAGATGATCACCGTCGAACGCAGTTTCACCGCGACGCAGAAGGCCCTCACCGGCATCGGTCGCCTGCAAGAGAACCTGATCTCCAACATCCTCAGGTGACCCCAAGATGCTGAAGAGTCTCTACACGACCGCCACGGGCATGAAGGCCCAGCAGACCATGGTGGACATGATCGCGAACAACATCGCGAACGTGAACACGGCGGGCTTCAAGAAGTCCCAGGCCTCGTTCGAGGACCTGTTCTACGTGACGCTGCAGTCGCCCGGCCTGGCCAGGGGTGCCGGCGACGCGGCGGTGCCGATCGGCACGCAGATCGGTTCCGGCACGCGCCTCAACGGCACCACCAAGGTGTTCACGACCGGCACGCTGGAGATCACCGAACGCACGCTCGACGTCGCCATCGACGGCGAGGGCTTCTTCGCGCTGAACCTGCCGGACGGTTCGCTCGGCTACACCCGCGACGGCGGCTTACACACCAACGCCGCCGGCAAGCTGGTCACCGGCACCGGCAACGTGCTGGTGCCCGAGATCACCTTGCCGCCCGACACGCTCGAGATCTCGATCGATCCCGAGGGCCGCGTCAGCGTGCGCACCGCCGGCAGCCCGGACACGTCGACGCTGCTCGGCCAGGTCACGCTGCACCGCTTCATCAACCCGTCCGGCATGCTCGCCGTCGGCGCCAACGTCCTGCGCCCGACGGAGGCGTCCGGCCCGCCGATCACCAACACGCCCGGCACGACCGGCCTCGGCCTGCTGAAGCAGGGCTTCATCGAGCGCTCGAACGTGCAGATCGTCAACGAACTGGTCAACCTGATCGTCGCGCAGCGCGCCTACGAGGTGAACAGCCGCGCGATCCAGACCAGCGACCAGATGCTGTCGACCGCCACCAACCTGTCGCGCTGACGCGGCAGGTTCCCCGTAGCACCCCCCGTTCGGTTTCGCAGGAGAAGGAGAGTCATGAAGGCAATCGCCACGTTGTGGTTGTGCGTCGCCGCGTTCTTCGGCGGCGACGACGAGAAGAAGCCGCCCGCCACCCCCAATCCCGCGACCACCGTCAAGCTGAAGCCGGCGGTGCAGGTGCGCGGCGTCGACGTCACCGTCGGCGAGCTCTGCGAGATCACGCCGACCGACGCCGCGGCCCTCGCCATCGCGCAGATCAAGATCGGCAACGCGCCGTCGGCCGGCCACGGGCGCACCGTGTCGCGCACCGAGGTGCTGCAGTCGATCGCCGCCGCCGGCGTCGCCGTGGCGACGTTCAAGGTCGAAGGCGCCGACGAGACCGTGGTGCAGGCGCAGATGGTGGACGTCTCCGGCCAGGAGATGATCGAGGCCGCGACCGCGGCCCTGCAGGCCACGCTCGCCGTCGAAGGCGGCGACGTCGAGTACACCGCTCCCGAGCGCCTGCGCCACGTGCAGGCGCCGCCGGGCCGCAAGAGCCAGGAACTGCGCGCGCGCGTGCAGGACGGCCGCACCGGCCCGAACTCGGCGATCGTGCAGGTCGAGATCCTGGTCGACGGCGAGTGCTGGCGGAAGGTGCCGATGACGTTCCGCCTCCAGCGCTACCACCGCATCCTGAAGACCACCGGGGCGCTGCGCGCCGGCACGCCGCTCGGCCCGGAGAGCGTCGTCGTGTCGCGCGAAGCACTCGACCAGGCGTCGGGCTTGTGGCTCGACCGCATGGAGCAGGTCGAAGGCATGCTGGCCGCACGCAACCTGCCGGCCGGCTCGCGCATCACGCTCGGCGACATCGCGCCGCCGGCCGTCGTGCACAAGGGCGACGTCGTCACCGTCGTGCTCACCAAGGGCCGGGTGAAGGTCACCGCCCGCGCCATCGCCAACCACGACGCGCCGCTCGGCGGCCGCTTGCTGCTCACCAATCCCAACACCCGCGCGACCCTGACCGGCGTCGTGCAGGCGCCCGGCCTCGTCGTCGTGCCGCAGTGAGGTCCACCATGCGTGTCCTTCCCATCACCCTCGCCGCGCTCGCGTTCGCCGGCGCCGGCGCCGCCCAGAACCCCTACGTGCGGCCCAGTGTGCAGATCGGCGCCATGACCGATCCTCGTGCCCGCAACGTCGGCGACATCCTGACCATCGTCGTGCAGGAACAGCAGTCGGTGCGCAACGAGGACCGGGTCGAGCGCCGCAACGACACCTCGCTCGCAGCACGCCTCGAGAACTACTCGCTCAGCGACAGGACGTTCCAGAGCAACGTGCTGCCGCGCATCGACATCCGCAAGGAGCAGGACTTCAACGGCGAGGCCCGGCAGAACTCGACCTCCGACGTGCGCGCGAGCATCGCCGTGATCGTGGTCGACGTGCAACCGAACGGCAACCTCGTCGTCGCCGGCACGCGCGTCGTCACCGTCAACGACGAGACCCGCACGCTGCGCGTGAGCGGCCTCGTGCGACAGCTCGACATCACACCCAACAACACCGTCGGCAGCGCGCAGGTCGCCGACGCCCGCATCGCCATCACCGGCGAGGGCGGCAGCACCCGCGCCGTCACCCGCGGCCCCGTCGGGCAACTGTTCGACACCCTGATCTGGGCCGCCTGGCCCTTCTGATCCCCATGCGCACGCCCTTCTTCGTCGCCGTCCTCGCGTTCGCCGCACTCGCCGTCGCCCAGGCTCCGGTGGCCGTCTCGCCGCTGCCGCAGGATCCGAGCACCACGCTGGTCCCGGCACCGGTGCAGCAGAACGGCCTCGGCGAGACCCTGCTGTCGCCGCGCATCCGCAGCGTCACGCGCCTGCACAACAGCATGCCGCACCAGCTGCTCGGCATCGGCCTCGTCACCGGCCTGCCGAACACCGGCTCGTCCGACCGCGGCACGCGCCAGGCGATCCTGAACGTCGTCCGCCAGCTCGGCCTCAACCTGACGCCGGCCGACGTCGTCGGCGGCACCACCGCGCTGGTCTCGCTGACCTGCTCGCTGCCGCCGTTCGCCAAGGTCGGGCAGCCGCTCGACGTCAAGGTCGAGGTGCTGAGCGACGCCACTTCGCTGCGCGGCGGCGAACTGCTGCGCGCCGAACTGCGCGGCGTCGACGGCCAGACCTACGTGGTCGCGCAGGGCGCGCTGGTCGTCGCCGGCTACACCGTCACCGGCGGCAACGCTCAGGCGACGAAGAACCCGAGCGGCACCGCCTGGCTGCCGAACGGCGGCCTGTGCGTGCGCGAGGAGAACACGTCGTTCTTCAGCGAGTCGGGCGCACTCGAACTGCAGGTGCTGAACCCGAGCCCGTTCAACGCCACGTCGGTGGCCAACGGCATGCGCGCCGCCCTCGCCGGCACCAGCGCGCGCGTCACCGCCGTCGACTCGGCGCTGGTGCGCGTCGAACTGCCGGACGCCGACCGCACGACCGAGAACGCGCTCAACATCCTGGCCCTCGTCGGCGACGTGCGCGTCACCGTCGAGAACCCGACCAAGGTGATGATCGACCAGACCAGCGGCACCGTGCTCGCCGGCGAAGGCGTGTTGATCAGCCCGTGCGTGGTCGGCGTCAGCGACCTGACCATCGCCGTCGTCGAGGAGGACTACATCTCGCAGCCGAACCCGCTCGCGCAGGGCAACACCGAGCGCGTCGGCCGCACGCGCATCCAGGCGCAGACCAGCAGCACCGAACTGAAGAACGTCGGCGGCGGCGCCACCGTCTCCGACCTGCTGCAGAACCTGAAGGCGCTCGGCCTGACGCCGACGCAGCTGGTCTCGGTGTTCCAGGCGCTCGACCAGGGCGGCTTCCTGCACGCGACGCTGGAGGTGCGCTGATGGACGCGTTCGATCCGACGCGCTTCGAGACCATGCGCACGCGTCCGCTGACCGCGGCCGACGAGCGCAAGAACGCGCAGAAGGCCGCCGACGACTTCGAGCAGATGTTCGTGCGCACGCTGGTCGGCAGCCTGCGCGCGACGTCGAAGCTCGGCGACGAAGGCGGCATGTTCGGCAGCGGCCCCGGCACCGACACCTACGGCGACTGGTTCGACCAGAACCTCGCCGAGCAGATCGGCAAGGGCGGCAAGATCGGCATCGCCGAGTCGATCATGCGCGACTGGGAACGCCACGAGCAGATCCCGATCGACCAGCAGGCGGGCACCGCGCGGCTCGCCGCCGACCGCGCGTTCCGCGCGGCCACCAACGCGCTGGGCAAGGGAGGCGTCGATGTCGTTCGCTGAAGACACCCGTTCGCTGCTGGCGTCGTTCCGCACGACCCAGGGCCTGTTGCAACAGCTGCTGGCCGGTCTGCAGGCGCGCCGCGCGGCATGGGTCTCGGCCCGGCCGAGCCTGCTGCAGCCGTCGGCCGAGCTCGAGCAGCTGACGCAGTCGATCGCCCGCGAGGAGAGCCGCCGCGAGGAGATCCTGGCGCGCGTGCGCACGGCGATGCCGCGTCCGCTCGGCGGCGAACCCGCCGAGCTGCACCTCAACGTCACCCGCATCGCCGCCGCGATGCCGGCGACGGAGGGGCGAGCCCTGCGCGACGCCGCCGACGCCGCGACCCGCCTGGCGAAGGCCGTGCGCACCGAGGTCACCCTCGGCCAGCGCCTCGTGCGCTTCGCGCAGGACACGCAGCCGGACCTGCTGGCCCCCACGACGACGCCGGCGAAGAAGGCCGGCATCCCTGGCTACGACCGAAGTGCGCGCGCCCTGCGTGTCGCCAACACGGCCGGCGCCCTGATCGACGGACGCATGTGAGCGAAGAAGGGAGACCACGATGAGCTTCGGATTCGGACTCGGATCGGGCCTGCGCGCCTTGAACGCCGCACGCTTCGGCATGCAGGTCGCCGGCAACAACGTCTCGAACGCCAACACGGAGGGCTACTCGCGCCAACGCGTCGACCTGACCTCGTCGCTGCCGTTCACCCTCGGCAACGGCCTGCAGATCGGCACCGGCGTCGACGTGCGCAGCATCACGCGCCTCGTCGACCAGGGCCTCGAACGCCGCCTGCAGTTGCAGCTCGGTCTGGTCGGCGCCGCCGAGCTCGACCAGTCGCGCTACAACGAGATCGAGAGCATCCTCGGCGAACCGGACGAAGGCTTGAGCAACTCGTTCAAGGACCTGTTCGGCGCCATCGGCCAGTTGCGCACCGACCCGTCCGACCGCGCGCTGCGCGGCGGCCTGGTGCAGGCCGGCAACTCGCTGGCGCAGGGCTTCCGCCTCGCCTCCGAGCGCCTCGGCTCGCTCGCCGGCAGCACGTTCGACGAAGTGCGCGGCCTCGTGCGGACCGTCAACCAACGCGCCGACGCGATCGCGCAGCTCAACGCGCAGATCATCTCGGCCGAGGCCAACGGCTCGGACGCGAACGACCTGCGCGACACGCGCGAACAGCACGTCAAGGAGATCGCCAAGCTGATGGACGTGCGGGCCATCGAGCGTTCGAGCGGCAGCCTCGACCTGCTGGTCGGCGGCCAGCTGCTGGTCGCCGGCGATCGCGCGACCCAGCTGCAGACCGGCAAGGACGCGAACGGCCTGACCCGCATCACGGTGACGCGCGGCAGTTCCAACGTGCAGGTGCAGCAGGGCCGCATCGCGGCGCTGCTGGCGCAGGAGACCGGCAAGCTGCCGCAACTGATGTCGCGCATCGACGACCTGGCGCGCAACACGATCCTCGAGTGGAACCGCATCCACACCACCGGCATGCCGGCGTCGGGACCGTTCCGCAACCTGACCGCCGCCTACGGCGCGGTCGACGGCGACGGTGACGGCACCCGCGGCGACGAGCTGCTGAGCCAGTCGGGCCTGCCGTTCGACGTGCAGAACGGCGCGCTCTACGTATCGGTGACCAACGAGGCGACCGGTGCTTTGGAGCGCACGCGCATCGACATCGATCCGAACGCGATGTCGCTGAACGACGTCGCGTCGGCGATCTCCGGCATCGACCACCTGAACGCGAGCGTCGACCCGACCGGCCGCCTGCGCATCGACGCCGACGCCGGCTACGGGTTCGATTTCTCGCCGCGGCTCGACCCGAACCCCGACAGCGCCGGCACGTTCGGCGGCCTGTCGCCGAGCATCGGCAGCAACGCCGCCGGCCCGTACGACTTGTCCGGCCAGACGTTCCCGGTGGCGTTCACCATCGCCACTTCGTCGGGCACCAGCACGGTGACGCTGAATGCGTCGAACTTCGCCAACCCTGCGAGTGCCACCGCCGCCGAGCTCGCCACCGCGATCAACAGCTCACTCGGCACCAACGGCACCGCGCGCGAAGTCGGCGGTCGCCTGGTGATCCAGAGCTCGCAAGGCGGCAGCACCTCGACGCTGCAGCTCGCGAACGTCGGCGCCGGCAGCGCCCTGGCGGCACTCGGCCTGTCGACGGCAGCCGCGACCGGGCGCGACAACGCACTGACCGTGTCGGTGGAAGGCACCTACACAGGCACCCAGAACCAGCAGTTCACGTTCGTGCCGGAGAGCGACGGCACGATCGGCCAGACCGCCGACCTGCGCGTGCGCGTGCTCGACGACCAGGGCCGCCTGGTGACGACCCTGAACGTCGGTAGCGGCTACGAACCGGGCAAGCCGCTCGACCTCGGCAACGGCGTCAAGGTCTCGTTCGGTGCCGGCGACGTGTCGGCCACCGACGGCAACGTGTTCTCGCTCGACGCGCTCGCCGACAGCGACACCGCCGACCTGCTGGTCGCGACCGGCATGAACGTGTTCTTCCTCGGCAGCGGGGCCGAGGACATCGCCGTCAACCCGGAGCTGGTCGGCAACCCCGACCGCATCGCCGCGTCGATCAGCGGCGCCGAAGGCGACGCCGGCAACCTGGCGCGCATCGTCGACCTGCGCGCGCGCGACCTCGGCGGCCTCGACGGCAACACCATCGAGGACTTCTACGCCGACATCGTCGGCGACGTCGGCTTCCAGACGGCGTCCGCCGGTGCGGCGGTCTCGGCGCAGAACCAACTGCTCGACCAGCTGCTCGCCGACCGCGAAGCCGTGTCGGGCGTCAACATCGACGAGGAGCTGCTCGACATGGAGCGCTACCAGAAGTCGTACGAAGCAGCGGCGCGCTTCCTCAGCGTCGCGCAGGAGATGATGGACACGCTGATCAACCTCGGCAGGTGACGCCATGAGCATCCGCATCACCCAGGGCATGATGTTCGCGCGCGCCCGGCGCGACGTGCAGAGCGGCCTGTTCCGCTACACGCAGCTGCAGGAACAGATCGCCACGCAACGGCGCGTGAATCGGCCGTCCGACGACCCCGCGGCAGCGCTGCAGATCCTGCCGCTGCGCAGCGACCTCGCGAACCTGCAGCAGCTGAGCGACAACGTGTCGCTGGCGCGCGAGTCGCTGAACACCAGCACGGCGTCGCTCGAGGACGCGTCGGCGCTGATGCAGCGCGCGCGCGAACTGACCACGCAGGCGGCGAACGGCACGCTGAGCGCCAGCGACCGCCAGAGCATCGGCGCCGAGGTCGAGCAGCTGCTGAGCCAGCTGGTCGGCATCGGCAACAGCCGCCGCGGCGACCGCTTCCTGTTCGGCGGCACCAACACCGGCGACGCGCCGTTCGAGCTGGTGACCGACGCCGGCGGCACGCGCGTGCTCTACCGCGGCAACCGCGAGAGCCTGTCGGTCGACGTCGCCCCCGGCGTCTCGACCGAACTGAACGTGCCCGGCAACGACATCTTCCAGGCGCGTTCGCGCACCGCGACGACGTTCACGCCGGCCTTCGGCAGCGCCGCCACCGGCGCCGTCTCCGGCGGCCCCGGCGACACCGGCATCGGCTTCGCGAAGCTGCAGGTGTCGTTCGCCGGCCTCGGCACCGGCACGCCCGGCACGGTCACCGCCGGTGCCGGCGCCACGACGGCGCTCGGCCCGCTGAGCTACACGTTCACCACCGGCCCGGACACGCTGAGCATCGCCGGCGGCCCCGCGGTGCCGATCCCGGTCACCGACGCCACGTTCGTCACGGCCGACGGCCGCACGATCTCGCTGACCGTCACCGGTGTGCCGGCGACGACCAGCGGCACGATGATCGCGAACGCCAACCTGTCGACCGACGGCGGCGCCACGACCTCCCTGGTCACGCAGTTCAGCGACCCGAGCCGCGACGTCACCAATTCGAACGACGGCTCGGTGCTCTACGTCGACGTGCGCAACATCACCCGCACCGGCACCGAGGACGTGAAGTACGGGGGCACCTTCGACGCGTTCACCACGCTGATCACGCTGCGCGACCTGCTGGCCAACGACGCCGGCCTGCCCGACGGCACCGTGCGCGATCGCATCGCGCAGATGATCGGCGAGGTCGACGGCGCCCACGACGCGGTGCTCGACGGCCTGCGCGAACTCGGCTTCCGCTCGTCGAGCATGGACATGCTGAAGAACCGCGTCGAAGGCCTGCGCGTCTCGCGCAACGAGTCGCTCTCGCGCGTGCAGGACACCGACATCGCCGACGCGATCCTCGAGCTGCAGCAGCAGGACATCTCCTACCAGGCGGCGCTGCAGATCAGCGCGCGCGTGATCCAGACCAGCCTGCAGGGGCTGTTGAGGTGAACGCGTGATCGACTCCCTGGGCATGCGCGCGGCCGACGCCGCCAACCTCGAACTCGCCGGCCGCACCAACGGTGCCGGCGGAGCCACCGGCGAGAACGGTTCCTTCCAGGCGCTGCTCGAACGCCTGCAGCAGTTCGCCTCGGCGCCGAAGGAAGCGCCGAAGGTCGACGACGCCGACGGCCTGCAGGCCGCGATGCGCGACGCCGACCAGAGCTTCACCACGGCGATGGACCTGCGCCGCCAGCTCGAAGAGGCGTTCCGGCGCCACCTGTCATGACGCTGCTCGCCCCGACGGTGCAGGAGACGACGCGGGCGGCGATGCAGCCATGGCTGCCGCAGCTCGACGAATGGCTGCTGCCGGGCGCGTTCTACGGCGTGCAGCACACGTGGCCGCAGCTGTACCGCAGCGACGGCGGCGGCCGCTTCTTCGTCGTCGCCGACGGCGACCGCCTGCTCAGCCACTGCGCCGTGCGCACGGTGACGCTGCGCACGCCGAACGGCGCGCAGCCGGTCAACCTGCTCGGCTCGGTCGTCACCGACCCGTCGCTGCGCGGGCAGGGTCTGGCCTCCGCCGTCCTGGCCGCGGCGCTGCAGGCCACCGCGGCGGCGGCGCCGCACACGCTGCTGTGGGCCGAGCGGCCCGAGCTCTACGCGCGCGCCGGCTTCGTCGCCGGCCGCGACGAACGCATCCTCGTCCTCCTGCGCCGACCGCGGCGACCGACGAACGGTCTCGTGCGCGAGGCGACGTTCGCCGACCACGGCGCGCTGCAACGCCTGCACGCGCAGAAGCCGGTGCACGTCGAGCGCACACCGCTGGCGATGTCGGGCCTGCTGACGACACCCGGCCTGACGACGCTGGTGCTCGAGCGCGACGGCGCGATCGTCGCCTACGTGTGCACCGGCAAGGGCGCCGACCTGCAAGGCCATTGGCACGAACTCGGCGGCAGCGACGAGGACCTGGCCGAACTGCTGCCGGCGGCGATGCACACGATCGAGGCGATCGAAGCCGCGGTGCTGGTGCCTCCGTACCGGCCGCAGCTGCACGAACTGCTCGGCCGCGCGGTCGCCGGCGAAGCGACGATCCCGGGCCCGATGGTGCGTTCGCTCGGCGTTCCGCTCGCCGACGCCTGGATCGACGGCCTCGACTCGGTCTGACGCAGCCGTCAGCCGTCGCCGGGCAGCACCGGGATCGTCGGCGGCCGCACGCGCCCGTCGTCGAAGAACACGTCGACCAGCACGAAGCCGAGCAGGAAGTCGGCGATCTCGGCGACGTTGACGCCGAGGTGCACGTTCCACAGCAGCGGCGCCACGCCGACCTCGACGCCGAACAGGTCGCTGACCTTCTGCGCGGTCGTCAGCCGGAACGGCGCCTGGTCGTCGAGGTCGAGCACGTCCGACAGGCCGAGCCAGGCCCGCGCGTCGTCGAAGCTGCGCGGATCGCCGGGGTGGTTGCCGGCCGAGCTCGTGCACAGGAAGCGCGCCCACGACTGGCCGTAGCCGAGCGGTCCGAGCGTCGTGAACGGCACGCCGACGCCGTGGTTGGTCAGCACGTAGCCCGGGCGCTGCCACCAGGTGTCCTTGCCCCAGCCGTAGTCGGAGTACCAGCCGCCGACGGCGACTTCCGCCGGCCCGACCTTGGCGACCGCCGCGATGCCGATGGCATGCTGGTTCAGCCGGTAGAGGAAGCAGTCGCCGAGGTCGTCGACGCGGGCGCGCAGGTAGCTGCAGCCGCTGGTGGCCAACAGCAGGAGCGCAGCTGGCGCGAACCAGCGGCGCGGGCGATCTCGGCGGACCAGCGACGTCATGCCGGCAATGTCCACATCGCGCGCGCCGGCGGAAGAGGCTAGCGCCGTTCGACTTTCAGGCAATCGCCGAGCCTGGAAGGCAGACGACGCAGCGGGGCTGGGTGCGTCGACCTCGCGGTCGATGGGCCCCGCGTTGCGGCGTCTGCGAGAGGCCTGATTCGGGTCGCCCGTCAGGGCGAGCCGAATCAGAAGCCGACGGTGAACTGGACGCCGTTCGAGGCGACCAGGTTCAGCGCAGTCAGCGTCGACAACCCGAGCGTCTGCGCCGACAGCGTGGCGCCGACGAAGGCAGGGTTGTTCGGGATCGGCAACGGCGCGAAGCCCGAGCCGCCGATGGCCGGGAACGAGAAGGTGCCGATGTTGGCATTGCTGTAGGCGTTGCAGCCCGCCATGCCGATGAAGTTCAGGTCCACCCCCGGGTTGATCACGAGGTCACCGAAGAAGATGAAGCCGACAGGCAGCAGCTGCGGCACGTTCGTGGCGCTGAAGCCGAACCCCGCGTTGCCGAGCGACGGCACGCCGACCGCGTCCATCGCCATCGCCTGCACCTCGACCGTGGAGACGACCGCGCTGCCGATCGTCGACAGGTCGGAGCTGCCCGGATCGATCACACCACCCGCTCCGGTGAAGCCGACGAGCAGCGCACCCGAGTTGGTCGTGTCCATCACGCCGAAGACCAGCGTGACCGAGCCGGTGGCGAGGTCGAACTGGAACTGGAAGCGGCTGGGGGCTGCCGCGTTGAAGTGGTTCACGTTGTCCCAGGTCACGCAGGCGACACCGCCCACTTCCTCGAACCAGATCAGGCCGCTGCCCGGGTCGGTCTGATCCCAGTCGGACCAGCAGCAGAACGTCGTGTTCGTGCTGGCGATGAACTCGGCCGCGGTCGGCGTGAAGTCGATGAACGTCGCCGGGCCGGTCAGCTCGATCTGGCCCTTGGTGGTGACGTTCAGGCTCGTGACCGGGCCGCCGGGGCCCGGCATCGGCGACGACAGCGTGAACGACGTCTGGCCGTCGAGCTGCCCCGGCGCGACGTTGGCCGCACCCGGGCCCACCGGCAGGAACGCGCCCGAGATGGGCGAGATCATCGTGTAGCTGCCACCGCCGAAGAACCAGCTGATCGCCGAGCCACCGAGGTCGTTCGTCGCCGCCGTGGGGAAGAACTCGTAGATCGAGTCGGCGACCTCGAGGCAGCCCGTGCCGTAGCTCGAAGCGGCAGCACAGTTCGCCGGCGCGCCGAGGAGCACGTACGAGTAGCCAGGGTTCAGGCCCGCGAGCAGCAGCGAGTTGCTGGCCATGTCGAACGTGCCCGCCGCGGCGAACAGTTCGAAGGTGGCGTTGTTGGTCGAAGTGCCACCGAGACTCAGGTCGAGCGACGCCGGCGCGGCACCGCCACCACCCGGCGACACGCCGGTGATCGCGTTGTCGGAGACACCGCCGAAGGTCGAGTTGTTGGTCGTGCCTGGCCCGTAGACGGCCGTGGCGAAGCCGCTCGGCTCGAGCACCAGCTGCATGTCGAAGAACGGCCCGGCCGAACCGAAGGTGCGCAGGTTCTTCCAGGTGACCACCGTGCGCGTCGGCGTCGACTTCAGCCAGATCTGCCCCTGGTCGGCGATGACGTCCGCGTACATCGCGGCGACCTTGGCCGAGCCGGCCATGAAGTTGGTCACGGTCGGCGTGTAGAGCACGGTGCCGGCCGCGGGTGCCGGCACACCGGCGTTGGACAGCTGCACGAAGCCGTGGTCGGTGATGTGCAGGTCGGTGTAGGTCGTCGCGCCGATCGGGAACGCGAAGCCGATCGACTGGATCGGCAGCACGACGTCCTGCACGTTCGACGCGAGCAGCACGCCGAGGTCGCCGTCGGGACAGTTCTGGGCCGAAAGGGCCCCGGCGAGGAACAACGAGAGAGGGACAAGACTCAGTCGCATGGGAACTACCACGGAAGCCTGGACTCTCGGCCGCTCGGCGACTTCCCCGACCAAGCGGCCATCGCCCTCGGGCATGGTGAGGGCCCAGGAATGGTAGCCGGCGACGGCGAAACAGGCAACTCCCGGCGAAATTCGGTGCAACTGCGACCATCGGGGACGCAGGCCGGCGGCGGCTGGGCCGCGCCGGCCGCGAAAATGCCCCGTCGCGCCCCGCAGAGGCGTCGCTAGACTCTTCGCCCTCATTTCCCGACCAGCCGGCCAAAGCCGGCCCAACGACCATGGACATCGTCGTCTGCATCAAGCGAGTTCCGGCCACCGACACGGCGATCAAGATCGCCGCGGACGGCAAGTCGATCGATCCCACCGGCGTGAACTTCGAGCTGAACGCCTATGACGAGTTCGCCCTCGAACAGGCGCTGCGCATCAAGGAGCAGCTCAATGCCGGTTCGGTGACGGTCGTCACGATCGGCCCGAAGGACAGCAAGAAGCAGCTCGACGACGCCCTCGCCCGCGGCGCCGACAAGGCCGTGCTGCTGAGCACGACCGAGTGGATGTTCGACGGTGCGCAGACGGCGGCGGCGCTGGCGGCGTGGATCAAGACGGTGCCGTGCAACCTGGTGCTGTGCGGCCGCCAGGCGGTCGACTCGGACAACAACCAGATGGCCGGCAACCTGGCCGCGCGCCTCGGCTTCGCCTGCGTGACCGAGGTCGGCAAGCTGACCCTCGAGAACGGCGTGTTCACCGCCGAGCGCGACATCGAAGGCGCGCGCGAGGTCGTCACCAGCAAGACGCCCGCGGTGATCAGCTGCAACAAGGGGCTGAACGAGCCGCGCTACGCCAACCTGAAGGGCATCATGGCGGCGAAGAAGAAGCCGTTCGTCGAGCAGCCCGCCCAGCTCGGCCCGCGCGGCGTCGAGATCCAGGCGCTGACGCTGCCGGCCGCGCGCGCCGCCGGCAAGATCCTCGGCAACGGTGCCGACGCGGTGCCGGCGCTGATCGCCGCCCTGCGCGAACAGAAGGCCCTCTGATCCCCTGGAGCACACTCCCATGAGCAACATCGTCGTCATCGCGGAAGCCCGGGGCGGTGCCCTGAAGCGTCCCTCGCTCGAAGCCGTCACCGCGGCGCTGGGTCTCGCCAAGCAGACCGGCGGCAAGGTGATCGCGGTCCTGTGCGGCAGCGGCCTCGACGCCGCCTGCGCCGAGCTCGGCAAGAGCGGCGCCAACCAGATCGTCGCCGTCGACGGCGCGTCGTTCGCCAACTACTCGGGCGACGCCTGGGCGAAGGCGATCGCCGACCAGTGCAAGGCCCACGCCGCGACCGCGGTGCTGATGGCGCACACGGCGATGGGCAAGGACCTGCTGCCGCGCGTCTCGGCGCAGCTGGACGGCAGCGTGCTGACCGACACCGTCGAGCTGGCGTTCGCCGGCGGCGCATTCACCGCCAAGAAGCCCGTCTTCGCCGGCAAGGCGACGATGACGGCGAAGGCGACGAAGCTGCCGTTCTGCGCCACGCTGCGCCCGAACAACTTCGCGCCGGCCACCGGCGGCAGCGGCGCCGAGGTGCAGAAGGTCGCGGCTCCGGGCGGCGACCTGCTCGCCGTGGTCAAGGAGATCATCGCGGCCGGCGGCGGCAAGACGCCGCTGCAGGAGGCGAAGGTCGTCGTCGCCGGCGGCCGCGGCCTGAAGGAAGCGCAGCACTTCAAGCTGATCGAGGACCTCGCCGCCGCGTTCGGCCCCGGCGTCGCCGCGGTCGGTGCGTCGCGCGCCGTCGTCGACGCCGGCTGGCGCCCGCACGGTGAGCAGGTCGGCCAGACCGGCAAGGTCGTCAGCCCGCCGCTCTACTTCGCGATCGGCATCAGCGGTGCGATCCAGCACCTCGCCGGCATGCGCACCGCGCGCACGATCGTGGCGATCAACAAGGACGCCGACGCGCCGATCTTCAAGGTCGCCGACTTCGGCATCGTCGGCGACGCCTTCGAGGTCGTGCCGGCGCTGACGAAGGCCATCCAGGCCGTCGTCGCCGGCAAGTGACCCGCTGAACGCGAACACGAGGCAGCTCGCATGACTCTCAAAGCAGGCATCGTCGGGCTGCCCAACGTCGGCAAGTCCACGCTCTTCAACGCCGTCACGCGCACGCGCAAGGCGCAGGCGGCGAACTACCCCTTCTGCACGATCGACCCGAACGTCGGCATCGTCGTCGTCCCGGACGCGCGCCTGCAGGTGCTGCAGAAGATCGCCAAGACCAACGTCGTGGTGCCGGCGACGATCGAGTTCGTCGACATCGCCGGCCTGGTCAAGGGCGCTGCGACCGGCGAAGGCCTCGGCAACAAGTTCCTGAGCCACATCCGCGAGGTCGACGCGATCGTGCAGGTCGTGCGCTGCTTCGAGGACGTCGACATCCACCACGTCTCGGGCACCGTCGACCCGGTGCGCGACATCGAGATCATCACCACCGAACTGGTGCTGGCCGATCTCGAAGCCGTCGAGAAGCGCCTCGATCGCCAGACCAAGCAGGCCAAGCGCGGCGACAAGGAAGCGATCGCCGAGGTGCCGGTGCTGCAGAAGATGCTGCCGGTGCTGAACGCCGGCAAGCCGGCGATGCTGGTCGAGCTGACCAGCGAGGAGAAGCTGGTCGCCAAGATGTTCCAGCTGCTGACCGACAAGCCGACGATCTTCGCCTGCAACGTCAAGGACAGCGAGCTCGCGACCGCCGACAAGAACCCCTACGTGCAGAAGGTGCGCGACTACGCGAAGAGCCACCTCGCCTGCGAAGCGGTCGTCATCTCGGCGCAGATCGAGAGCGACCTGGTCGACCTCGACGAGGCCGACGCGAAGGAGTTCCTCAAGGACCTCGGCGTCAGCGAGTCGGGCGTCGGTGCGCTGATCAAGGCGACCTACCACCTGCTCGGCCTGCGCACCTACTTCACCGCCGGCGAGAAGGAAGTGCGCGCGTGGACGATCCACGCCGGCGACCTCGCCCCCGCCGCGGCCGGTGTGATCCACAGCGACTTCGAGAAGTTCTTCATCCGCGCCAAGGTCGTCTCCTACGCCGACTACGTCGCCTGCAACGGCATCGCCGGCGCGCGCGACAAGGGCGTGTTCTTCGAGAAGGGCAAGGACTACGTCGTCCAGGACGGCGACGTGCTCGACATCGTGCACGGCGCGTGAGCGGCTGAGAGGCCGGCGCACCCGGACCAGGATCCGGGGAACTCGCCCGGCCCGGCCGGCACTCGGTGCGCATGCGCACCTCCCTCGCCTGCGTCGCCTTCCCCCTGCTGGCCCTGGCCGCCTGCGGCGCCAAGGTCGCCCTCGCCGCGACCGACCTGCACGGCACGTGGGCCCAAGCAGTCGAACACGGCTACGTGCTCGAGTTCGACCCGAAGAGCGACAAGTTCCTGGTGCACGGCCCGGGGGCCGGCGGCCACGACAGCCACGACCACTTCGGCGGCTCCTACCGCGTCGACGGCGCCGCGGTCGTGCTGGACGGCAAGTGGGAGAGCGACGGCAAGGCCGAGACCGTGCGCGGCGCGCTGCGCGACGGCACGTTGCAGGTGACGCTGCAAGGCAAGGTCGTCGACCTGCGGCGGAAGTGACGCCATGAGCGCCGCCCCCGGAACGGCCGACGCGCGCCTGCCGGTGACCGTGCTGTCCGGCTTCCTCGGCGCCGGCAAGACGACGCTGCTGAACCACGTCCTGCACAACCGCGAAGGCCTGCGCGTCGCCGTCATCGTCAACGACATGAGCGAGGTCAACGTCGACGCCGCGCTGGTGCGCGACGGCGGCGCCGCCTTGAGCCGCACCGAGGAGACGCTGGTCGAGATGACCAACGGCTGCATCTGCTGCACGCTGCGCGAAGACCTGCTGACCGCGGTCCGCGACCTCGCGAACCAGCGCCGCTTCGACTACCTGCTGATCGAATCGACCGGCGTCGGCGAACCGCTGCCGATCGCGGCGACGTTCGACTTCCGCAACGCCGAGGGCGACAGCCTCGCCGACGTCGCCCGCCTCGACACCATGGTCACGGTCGTCGACGCCGCGCAGTTGCTGGCGAACTACTCGTCGCAGGACTTCCTGCGCGATCGTGGCCAGGCCGTCGGCCCCGACGACACGCGCGCCCTGGTGGCGCTGCTCGCCGACCAGATCGAGTTCGCCGACGTCGTCGTGCTGAACAAGCTCGACGTGGCGACGCCGGCGCAGGTCGCCGCGGCCTACACGCTGGTGCGTGCGCTGAACGCCCGCGCCGAGATCGTCGACGCCGAGTTCGGCCGCGTGCCGCTGGCGAAGGTGCTCGGCACCGGCCGCTTCGACCACGCCGAGGCGGAGAAGCACCCGCTCTGGTACCGCGAGCTGCACGGCTTCGCCGACCACCGGCCGGAGACCGAGGAGTACGGCATCCGCAGCTTCGTCTACCGCACGCGCCGCCCGTTCCATCCGGAGCGCTTCCATCGCTTCCTGAACAGCGACTGGCCGGGCATCGTGCGCGCCAAGGGCCGGTTCTGGCTGGCCTCGCGCCCGACCTGGGTCGGCCACATGAGCCAGGTCGGCGCCCTGGTGCGCCACGAAGGCGGCGGCTTCTGGTGGGCCGCCGTGCCGCAGACGCGCTGGCCGCAGGACGACGCCTGGCGCAGCTGGCGCGAGTCGGTCTGGGACCCGATCTTCGGCGACCGCATGCAGGAGATGGTGTTCCTCGGCATCGGCCACGACGAAGCCGAACTGCGTCGACGGCTCGATGCGTGCCTGCTGACCAAGGCCGAGGCCGCGGCGATCCGCCATCAGGGCGCGCAGCTCGCCGACCCGTTCCCGCCGTGGCAGCCGAAGGAGTCGGCGGCTGTGCAA